>Ga0302309_10000396_pt1 | contig 50551 bp, 39 predicted proteins | sample III_Palsa_N1_1_FD_200453 | JGI IMG/M metagenome (GOLD analysis project Ga0302309, IMG submission 200453) | Peat permafrost microbial communities from Stordalen Mire near Abisko, Sweden - III_Palsa_N1_1 | ecosystem: Environmental > Terrestrial > Soil > Palsa > Peat permafrost | place: Sweden...
TTACTTCTACAGCATTTGCTACGCGTTTGGGGTGGTCAATTTCCCCCGGAATGCCCTGGTCAGTTTCGCCCGGAATGGGTGGTCAGCTTGCGCCGGAATGGAGTGGTCACATTCATCAGAATCTCCAGGCGAAGTCCGTCATGGCGTGAAAACACCGGTATTTAACGATGCGCTAAGGATCGTTGCAAGGGAGAAACTCTCCGGTACGATGCTGGTAGTCCATGCACAGGTATTCGGGGCAAACCTGCTTAAGCCACAAGAATTCGAGTTGTTTATCAGGTTTGTTTGATTTACAATTAAGACTAAAGTGTTTATTTGAGGGTTAATTAGGGTACTGTGAGTACCTTTGTTCGTATATTTTTAAACTAATATTTTGAATTGTTTATTTTTATTTGTAATTTGGTACTATGAGTACCCAAAACGTGTCAAAAATAAACCAACTAATGCAATCCCTGCCATATGGGACTGTCTTTTTAAGTTCCTGGCTGACCGAAAGAGGCTACAGCCCTGAATTACAAAAACGATATCGAAGCAGCAAGTGGCTGGAATCAATCGGAACCGGTGCCATGATACGAAGCGGTGACCACGTCAACCTGGAAGGTGCATTATATGCCCTACAGAATCAGCTTAATTTATCTATCCATATAGGTGGCAAATCAGCTTTAGCGATGCTCGGGCGGTCACACTATCTCGAACTGGGTAACAAAGAAATGGTTTTATTCGGCCATACAGATGAAAAATTGCCGCAATGGTTTAATAAATACAATTGGGCGACAACGATCAAATATTATCCTTCCGGATTTCTTCCTGCGAATTTGGGACTGGCAGAGCTTGAAGTCAGGGACTTTAAGGTAAAGCTTTCCAATCCTGTACGCGCAATGATGGAATGCTTATACCTCGCACCACAGCAACAACCCCTTATGGAGTGTTATGAACTATTGGAGGGATTGAATAATCTCCGCCCCGCTATGGTGCAGGAAATGCTGGAATCTTGCAATTCTGTTAAGGTTAAAAGGTTGTTTTTATTTATGGCTGAAAAAGCCGGTCATTCATGGACGAAACATCTTAAGGCAGATAAAATAGACCTCGGCAAAGGGAAGCGAAGTATTGCACCGGGAGGGGTTTATATACCAAAGTATGAAATAACGGTGCCTAAAGAACTTGCAGCTCATGGAACAAATATATAAGAACCAAGTCAGCCTGTTGCTAAAGGTACTGCCGGAAGTAGCAAAAGAAAAGACCCTCGCTTTACACGGAGGGACTGCTATCAATCTCTTCATCAGGAATATGCCGCGGCTTTCAGTCGATATTGACCTAACTTACCTGCCTCTTGAAGACAGGCCAAATACCATTCTTCATATCAACGAGGCCTTAAGCAGAATCAAAATTAATCTCGAAAAAAGTATTCCGAATGTCGAAATCACTTTAAAGAAAGACATTGGAAAATTGTTGATTACGACCAAACAAGCATCTGTTAAGCTGGAGGTCAATCTTGTCGGGAGGGGGACATACGTTGAACCGGTAGTGTTGACCTTGTGTGAAAGGGCACAAGCGGAATATGACATGTTTTGCGAGATCGCAGTAGTACCTGTCGGGCAGCTTTATGGAGGAAAAATCTGTGCGGCGCTGGACAGGCAACACCCGCGTGATTTATTTGATGTAAAGTATTTATTGGCTAATGAGGGTTTTACCGAAGAAATAAAAAAAGGATTTCTTTATTGTCTCCTGGGTAGCGAAAGACCATTTAATGAAATGCTTAATCCAAACCTGCAGGATCAGCGGTCCGCTTTGGAGAACCAGTTCAACGGTATGGCAAACGAGGCGTTCACCTATGAGGAATACGAGCAAACCAGGGCTGAACTAATTAACCAAATTCGCAGCAGCCTAACATCCGGGGATAAAGAATTTTTACTAAACTTTAAGAACCTGACACCTGTTTGGGAGAAATATCCATATGCAGAATATCCCTCCGTCCGCTGGAAACTACAAAACTTGGAAAAACTCAGGGAAAGAAATCCGGACAAACATTTACATCTTTATAATACACTTAAAGCGTTGTTGTCCAAATAACCGGCGAACTACTTCACGGGACTAAAATCATTGCACAAAGGATAACCACATTTTTAATTATACTGACTTAAAAAATATGCTGCAAATATATCCAACAAAAAAAGGAACAGGTGTGCAAATATTCGGAGACTATGCCGACTTGCGCACATTGCATGGTACACTTCATAAACTGGCAGAGCGGCTTGACCCGGAGGGCGAACGTACCAAAGGGAAATCAGAATTGCTGATGGCATTGGCCTACGAAGTCAGGAAGGCCTACTCCGGCCAGCGTTACGAAGAAGAATTAACCCTTGACGAACGCTATAAGGTAACTTATCAGGGTTTTAATTACCTATGGTCAGACCTGATAATTACTTTTAATGTGTTGCGCAACGAAGCCGGCTACTTAACTACTGAACCACTTGACCAGTCTTGCTTATATTTGTTGGAAGCACAACTGCGTAACGCACTCACGAGTTACGATGCCAAAGATGGGTTATATTTACAGGACTTTATTGGCAAATGGATCAATATTAGCCACCCCTATGTTTATCTCATTAGCCAGGCGATTGCCCTCGATTTTCTCCGCTTAAACCCAGGTAAAGGGAGGTTTCGAAAAATTGCTGATTTGCTTCGCAACTATTTTGACGAAAACTCAAATGAACACAAGGAGATGTTACGGGGACTGGAAATCAGCGCCGCGGAAAAGGAATGTCAAATCCTCAACTTGGAATTTGGCGGCTTTCCTAAAATTAAATGGTAGCAGCTATTGAATAAAATTCCCGATATTGCATTAACAATTCCCGGAACTTTCAAGACAACTTTATGATCATAGATCTATTACCTTACCGGCAGAACATTTTGGACTTTATTCAACTGGACCAGTTGAAGAACGGAGCTTATCGTATTCAATTCCCTTCCTTTAAAAAAAATAACGTTTATAACTTTTTAAAGAAACTTGAATTTGCATACGTTAAAGTGGGCAAACAATCAATGTTTGTTCAGAAGCACCACGGGGATATCAAAAGAGTCGGTTTTATCGATATTGAAAACGCATTCAGAGATTGCCTTGAAAAGTCAGACTATTCCGGTTTGCCAACTGGAATTACTCGCCATGATGTGATGAACGAATATTTCCGGCATAGCGTTATTAAAAATAATAGCTCGATCAAGCATTATTTGAGGCTGGAACTGGATGAGGATGATTTACATAACTTGCGGCTTAAAATCGATTACGATTATAAGAGGGATAACGACACCGCACTATTACTCAAGGCATTTAAGTCATTACAATTTAAGGAAGTAACAGATACTATTGGTACCTATCACAACAAGGGGGAGCAACTATTTTTTAAAGCCATAACCGCAAACAAATACCTGGTCTTTAACTATATCCAAAATCCCCCGTATGGCCACCAAATATTTGATTGCTGGTTATCTTATTTTCCCAAAGAAAAACATATCGGATCAAAGCACCCGGTTAAGACGGAACCGGTTATTATTGATTTTAAAATTGAGCGTGATTTTCATTTAATTGAACTTTATTTAAATTAGATGATGGGTAATGAAGATTTTCCGAATGATTATTTTGAAAAAAACGGCTTTAAAAAAATTGATGAGTCGATCATAAGGGGAGGACAGAAAGTTGCCGAATCGGCCTATTCAAAAGTTGGCTTTAAGCCCGCTAAAACTAATTGTGTTATTGTTTATAAACAAAACGCTTCATTATTCGGCCAGGTCAAACGCGATTACGACAGTGCTTTACGGCAGGCAAAATCATTAATGGAAATAGGAATAAATTCCATCATTTATATTTTCACCAACTACCCAAGCACGGTTAAACATCATGTGTACGGTGATGCGGATGCCATATTCAATATTGAAGACTACGAAGGGAAGGGCCGAACCATCATAAAAGACGTAAGTGACATCGATACCTCACTCGATCCGTCCAGTAATTAAATTTGAACGTAATTTGATAATTACTGTAATTGACTTCGGTATGTATCGAGCATCAGTTTATTAATCTTGCTGAACCCTTCAAGTTCTTTAATTCTTTGCTCAATGGTTTCTTTTGATAACCTGCCGTTCAACTCCTCGATATTTCCCTCATCATCCAGGTCTGGCATTTGCTCAGTTACTATTCTTATGATTATTTGCCGGTCATGGTCATTCGGAAGGGATATAGCATTTTCAAGCCAGGTTTTTGTTTCTGGATTTTCCGCCGATATTGCTGCCTGGTGTAAAACTTCACTAAGCCAAATTCTCGCAATTTTGTCAATGTTTTGAGCAATGTTTAGCCACATATCCAAATTTTGATCTTTCTTAGATTTCTTGTTTTTGGTTTTTCTTTTTCGAAATGGAACTTCAGGATAGTAATAGGGGTCATCCTTTTCCGGATCTAATTTTTGCAGCAGGTTCAGCAATGGTTCGAAATTTTCCAATGGCCGTTTTCCGTGAGGCAATGTCCACCGGTGTTTCCACAAAGCCAGGATGACCTCAAAACATTCTTTTTCAAGCTGTTTTTTCTTTCGGCCGGTTGCATTTTCAGCCTTAAGTATCAACTCAGCAACATAATGAGACATCCACCGGGCTAATGTGTCAACTCTGTTTTCTATCCCAAGTTCCTTAACAAAACTCTTACCCAAGCTGATAACTCTTTTTTGCATCTCTGATTGTTCCATCTGGTGATAATATATAAATTTTATACTTGCTGCTTTCTTTTTCTCTTTCGACTCCTGAGCTTCTGTAGGCAAAATTCCGGGTGACGTGCATTTCAAAGATCATGTCCATATCCATGGCTTTAAGCATTGCTGTTAAAAAGGGTAATGAAGCCCGCAGCCGATTGCCATTTTGCGCAGGTTCGTCATCTGTATAACCTGTCGGCTGGCTACTGTAAGTATCGCCGATAATTACAGGGTGGTCTAAGCTGTCTAAATACCAGATTTTCCCATTGTCGTTATTTTTTAGTGCCAAAAAGTCGTTAAAACGATCTCCGACCTGTTCTACAGGAATTGAGATTTTAGCAGCACCGGGGTCAAACTGGTCAATGCCTTTGTCTACTCTGTTTGAATGCAGCCAGCCTTTCAAAACAAATTTACCCTGATCAAATTCGTGGTCCTCTTCCTCGAAAAATGGAATTTTATAATCCCAGGGGTCTTTGCAAGTAGTAAAAGCGTTTAAAAGGGCTGAAGATGTATGCTTATTTACAAAGGCGGTGGAAACACGAAAGAACTCCTTTTGATATTCGGCAATTTCATGCCAGCTGCCACCTACGAATATCCATGGCACCCCATTTTCTTTATGTGTAAACATTTCCAACAGGTTGGATCTTTCCAATCTTTTTTTCCAGTCTTTATCCTTTTTCTCATAAACCCATTGCGGACGCTCAACGGGGACAGCATCTCTGTAATCCGCTATCCATTTCCCGTTATCAAAAGTTAACGCATGTTCTCTCAACCATTCTGTCCAGCTATTTTCATAATAGTCCTCCTGGTTTATGATCGGCATATGTTTTAACAGGTTTGCGGCGACAACGAACATGGCGTGGTAACAATGATAAAAATCGAGGGTATCGGCTGCAGGGTAGGAACCATGGTCATGCCAGGTTTCACGTTCGTTATTATAGGTATGATCCCACAAACCCATCCTTGGATCATTCCTGTACCCATTCAGGTTATTGATTCCCCAGTCATTTAATATAATATTCTTGGCCAGTTCGCATATTTGTTCCTCAGAAACACCAAATACCCGCCCCAATGGGCGATACCAATATTGAGGGAAATCTATACCGAAGGAATAATCCCCGCTTATAGGTTCGTGATTTTTTTGATGCCAATAACTATCGACATGGTAGTTGTATTTTTCTTTTTCCGTTTCAAACGGACTGTTGACGGTTGCATTAATAAGGGTTAGGATTGCCCCATCGTATGTGCCGGCACATTTATATTCAATATTGTTGATTATTTCTGCACAAAATTTCTGAATCAGGGCATGTGGTTTCTGCCCGAAGGTCACAAATATATCCTTGAACGGTACTAAAAATTCGGGCCGAAGAGCTGAAATTTTGGTGCAGGCGATCAGCAAATACAGCCTGGCATGCAGGTTGTAAAAAAGGTAATTCTTGCCGCCGAACTGATCGTCTTTTTCTTTTTTTAGCCAGGTCACAATGTGCTCAAAAACAGTTGTTGCATTAACAACAGATAGCCAGACTAAAGAATGGGCGAACTGCCAACGGTTTGCAGTCCATGGCGAACCCAGCCCCGACCATAAGAAACCGGCCATATTATAATTAATGTCGCCTTCTGGAGCTAACCAGTTTTCCCACTCTCCGTCACCAAAATCTTTTTCAATATGTAATTCAAATCTATCAATGGCATAATCGAGCAAGGGAACCGCTTCATTATCTTTAACAAAAGAACAAGCGATCGCCACGAAATAGAAGAACATCTCGGCATTCTCCATATTAGCGGCCTGGCTCAACCGCTTAAATATCCCCTCCTTTAATAAATCAACTTCATCGTCATTTAATTTTAGATCCCGACTGGTTGAGCGTAAGATATATGGCGTTAAAAGGTCGTAGGCAAATTGTTCCCCTATTTTCTCTACATATGCTGGCCTTCTCTTTTTATAACTGGCTTTATTTATCCATGCTACCGGGAGGGATGTAAAAAAAACTGGCACGTCATTATATGAAATGAATTCAGTTTCAAAAAAAGAATCAATGAGCTTAAAAATATCCCGCTCATCAGTGCGCGCGAAAACATTTTTCCAAAATGGTTCTCTTAAATAGTAAGTAGTATGTTCAGATTCATTTTGTAAACGCTTATTAGCCGTTTGTAAACCATCAGCGGTTGATAAATTAAGATCGTCAAAAATTGAATCCCACTGAGCATTGGTAAGATCATGATCGATACGGCTGGATTTTGTATCTACAGCAGATTCTTCTTTACTTTTTAAATCTGTTATTAATTCACGAACCAGGGAGCTAACGATTAAACTATGGTGGGTGGCTGCACTGTCAATCTCTAAAGCAAAATTTTTGAGATACCCTTGCTTACTAATAATACTAACTGCATCATCAAAAATAAGCTGCTTTAATTCCCTGTCATCTCCCGCATTTTTCAAATGGTTGGAAACTAAATCCATGTGCATGGAAATGGACTGAAGTTTTGTTAATCCCCAGGAAATGGCAGGCGTAATTTCCTTTAAAGACATCAGTTCATAAAGGGCATTTTGTAGTAAATAATCAAAGTTACCGATTTGCCGGTCACGCCATCTGCTCAATGCAGCTATTCCTACCTGCGGTGACAACCTGATACAAATTTGGAGGGCGTTTTCCCGATCCCAATGTTTTTCCCGTAGATTGGTTCCCACAACTTCGGCGCACCGGATAAAACGATAGGCAGTTTGATGCTTGGGTTGCTGAATATTTGCGGCCTGTTTAGCTAGAGAGCCGATAGCATCCCATCTTGAGGTGATCTCGTCGCCAAACTTGGATATGATCCGGATAGCTTCATCAAAATAAACGCTGGCATCATCCGGGGAATCAATAATCACAGCCCTCGCTAATTTAACGTATCGGCCGGAAATATCCTCAGGCCCCGAATCCGACAATGATTTAATATAGTGGGCGGAATGCTGCTCTGATTCTTTTTTGAAAAATTTCAAATGTGCAACCCTGAAAACAATTCTAGTGAAATCAAGAACCTGATTTATAGAAAATTCTTTAGATTCCTTAATATGGTTATTATAAAAGGCCCTTGCCTCATCCTCATGTATGGTATCATGAAAAGCTAATATGGAAACCCTTGTGTCCAACAATTCGCCGGGAACAAAATCATAACTTCTATACCGCGATGATGTAGCTCCGTTTGATTGCTTTGCGGTATCCGCCACCTCAGCCCCAAAATCACTAACAGCGCCTGAAATAACCCTAGCCCTTAAATGAAACCAGGGAAATAAGCCTAGGATTACCTCTTTGAATTCTTTGAGTTCATCTTTGTAGCCTTGCTTTTTACTCGCTGTTTTTTCTGCATCAGGCAATAGCTCATCAATGTTCAGCTCAAATCCAGGGACCAAAACTTTCCGGATTGCCAGGGCTTTAATAAAATTTGTCCTGCCGTTGGAATGATGAATATTGAGCTTACTATTGGAAATTTTTTGAGGTGCATAATGCCTTAATACGCGAAGGATTAATCCGCTGGATAGGTTACGGCGCAAGCATGCTTCCAAAAAACTAACAATAGATAATATCAAAGACGATTCATGAAACTGAATTTCCGGCTTTTTGATCCTTGTTTTTTTGTTGGCCAGTAATTCCAGCACAGTTTGTAAATCATCAGCGGCTGGAAACATGCCAACGGTAGCCATCGCGTCGGTTATTTCAATCTGAAATTCCGGAATTCGGGAACATATCTTTAACAATTGATCTATCTGATCATATCTTCCGTGGTCAATCAGGCGAACAGCCATTTTTCTGACAATAGTAGCTACTACTGCTCTTGGGCGTAGACTGGACAAAAAAGCAAAACATTCGTCCATGCCTGCCACATTCAGCATTGCAAACGCCAACTCTAAAATGTCCTCATCCTGGACATGATTTTCTAAACGTTCATTGATACCCGCTTTGCGTTTTTCCCTGATTTCTTTAAAATACATCCCGAGCCAATTTCTGGCTGATCGAATGTATCCTCTTGCTTCCCCTTTAAACTCGTTTATAAAAGAAAGTATAGAGGCCGCGTATATATTTTCAGCGCCCGGCCATTCGCCATTTAATAGCCTTCTGTAGGCTATTTGCTGCGCTTTTTCCTGGCTTTGCAGCGTGGCTAATAGATCAATATTGGCCTGCAATAATTGTAATTGCCGCATATCCCCGGCGACTTCTTCACCTGCACGCATGGCCAGCTTGATCGCATCGTTTAAATTTCTTAATTTGAGTGCAGCCTGAAATGCGAATTTCAAACGAAATACCCTTACATTCCGCTCATCAATCGGATTATGCTTAGATAAGAATTCATCGGAAAGTGCAATTTCAATCAACTTTTTATACTCTTCGGCCTGTAAATAAAGTAAAGGCAGGGCTTCAGCTACATAAGTTATATTTCCAGCCAGCGGTTCTAACTGTTGAATGTATTTTTTATAGTCCTCTTTTGAGGCGGTAAAAGATTCCCTAAACCATGTTTCCGTTGGTTCATCCCTGAACTGGACAGAATCATCAGACAGCCATAAGGATCGTCCGATATCTGAGACGAAGCTTTTCACATAGTTCGCATTTACCGATGCCGCAGCAGCTAACACATCAATTGGTATATGGGGAGGCAACGAGGCAAGTCCAACACATATGGAATTAATGTCAGGAATAAATTGCGGTGGAAGCTGGTCTTTGATTTTGTTTATGGCAATCTGTAATTGATGTTTGATCTGATCCTCGACGGTTACACCTGACGGCCCCAGGTCCTCTAATAATTTCCCGACATCCTCAACTTTCGTATCAAGGGCATTTGCCTGAACCCGTGGATTACCTGATGTAAGGCGATGGAATTCCTTGCCGTCTAAATCTGTTGCTTCAGCGTAATTACTCCTCAGGTTTAAAAGACTTTCTTCTTCAGAAAATGGTAATAAGGAAAGCTTTATTGTTCCGCTTAACGGCTGTAAGAGTTGAATTCTTTCGGTTCTGCACAATAATACTAAACGAAAGTCTGCATGATATTGTTCCCGGATTATTTCGTGTGCGAAACAGGTTTGGTTAAAATCCAATGCTGCCATTTCCGCATTGTCCGCAGCATCTACAATAACGATCAGTTTTGCCGATGGGACAGCTTTTTTTAACGAAAGCAAGGATTCTTCCACCCGTTGCACAAAGCTGCGCATAATGTTTTTGTCCAGGTCATTGCCTACAGGAATCAATGGGCTGCACAAACCGCGTGAGGCAAGTTCATTTACAATTTGTACCAACGCGTCCAAATGACGATGACGCGATGTGCTTCGGTTGCGATAACTACCCGCACCAAAACAATCATAAGCTATCGCAAGAGAACCCTCCTCCACGCTTTGGACAAGTTGACGGGTAAAGACAGACTTTCCGACCCCCCCGCCAGCATGAACAATAAAGGGGCCCTGTCGTGCTAGGATTTCGTCCTTGATTGATTCATGTTCCTTTCTGGGAATAATAAGATTCTCCTTTTCCCAAATCGGCGGAGCGGGATATAACTCTCTTTCAAAAGTTATCCCGAATTTTTTTAATACTTCTTCTTTTAATACTTGGTTATCCCCGTCAGGTAGTACTTTCTCTTGTATTAAGGTAACAATTCCATCTAATTGAGGATTATCTACTGTTCCTGCAATTAGTTGGGCTATTTCAGTCCTGAGCTCTTCTTTCTGTACTATATAGTTACCTTCACCCTGAAACTCAATCATGGCGCAAAAGGACGCTAATTGTTCTTTATCTAAGGAAGTATATCCCTGGATCGTGTTTTTAAAACGGTCTGTGACATTTTCACCGATAGCTAATTCCTCAATGTTTTTAATGAAATCTTTATCAAGATCCCTATTTGTTAAAATTATAAAACGAAGACGCGACTCATCCGGCGGTGCAATCCCAGTCCCGCAATGCTGTATAAACCGTTTGGCAAATCCTTCGAATGTTTCTTTTAAATCACTTAGTGTAAAAGGGTCTTCGACCTGGGTGGTGGAGTGTTTAAGCTGATAATAATCGATTCGCTGTCCGATTTCATCTTTGTGGTATTCTGTAACGTCAATAACATATTCACCAGCCTTTTCGGTTTCCTTACTCCCCTCTACAAAAAATGATTGCAGGGTTGAATTTGGGTAAATCAGGTGCAGACTGCGCCTTGCCGCCCAGCGATAATGAAAGACGTCACCTGCACGGGAATAAGCTACTGAATCATTTGACATGCTGAAGATAAAAATTAAGGGCTTTTGAAATTAACTGATGATGAAAGGGAAGTCGAATTAAAGGTTTGGCTTGGTAATAATTAGTTGAATAATCAGCTAATTTAAAAATAAAAGCCCAAACAAACGATGATGCACAGAAGTGGTGTTAGCCTAATTCGAAAGTTACTAAATCAGCTATATTTTTTAGGGTAATTGGGGATTGAATTGTTGCTGATACTAAACAAGATTGGCTGGATTTCGGCCCAACCGGCAATCCTTTCCGTATCTTTGCAGTCTGAATTAATTAATACTGAACGGCGTATGGGAACCGGACGAAATGAACCCTGTCCCTGCGGCAGCGGCAAAAAATATAAGAAATGCTGTATAGACCGCCCGCAACCATCCCAGGCCGCAGTTAAACCTCAACCTGAAACTGTGAAACATCCCGTTTTTTCCGCCGTCAATACCACCGATCTGCTGCAAACTTTTGCGGCATTAACCGTCCTGCCTGAAAATCATGGCAAGAATTACAGACTCGAACAATTAACCCAGCTTGCGCTGGAAAACAGGAATGACGCAGCCGTGCCCATAACCTTTGCTGCGTTGGAAAGGGTACTGGGCAAGGAATTTGCTTCCAGCTCCTTTGAAGAACAGCCCATTAATTTTTTTACCGAACTGATTACTAACGGTACAGGGGATAACCTGATCTTTCCGGGCATTACCGAAACCATAGCCTTTAGCCTCTCCAATTTGTTGGCAGCGGTATTCCATTGGCCGGATTCAGGTATCCCGGCTGACTTTAATCATAACGTGGAGTCCGTCACGTTGCTGCTCATGGCGATATCAGACCGCATCGCCACCCGGCTTGATTATGAACGGTATATGCCCGGCGAAGCGGAAGACGATGCGATCTTTATACCGGAAACGGAAGATCTGGCAGAAGCCAAGGCGGCGGTGACCTTTTCAGAACTTGAGATGACCGCGCTGCGGAATAAACTCCGTGTGCCCAAAGAAGCCCTGGATCTGTTCCTGGCCGATCCCTCGGCACCTCCCAGCGACTACGATGGCGAACCTGCGTTTATCAACAAGCCGGTCCTGAAAATTGGTGAGCAATATATCGTGATCTCGCCGACAACCATCAGCAAAGCACTGATGGATTTTATCTGGCAGGAAGCGGATTCCTGGGGCATTATGCCTCAGGTGAATAAAGCATACCACGATGTATTATGGAACAACCTGAATATGGAACTGGAACTCCTGAAATTTAAACATATCGAATTAAAAGGTGCTTTCACAAAAGGCTTGGTAGGCCTGAGGGCCGCCTTTTTAAAACTCGATGAAGATAAGATCGCGCTGCTGCAAATGCTTTATGATGACGGCAAAGATATGGCGAACCCCGCCGGGGCCCATATCGGTTTCCAGCGTGCTCACGAATTGCGGCAGGCAGCCATTAACCATATGCGCGCAATCCCCGAATATAAAGATTATCAAATCTTAGAGCTTGTAGTGGTCTCACCGATTGGACGCCATTTTGGCTTTCCTTACCTGCATACGGAACATGCAAGAAGCCTCAGTTTATTTGTAAACGATATCCATACCCTTTTTGAAACCAAGGATACCGTCGCGCTCGACCTGTGGAACTTTGCAGGTGCCGCCGAAGAACTCATTGCCAAAGTGAAAAAACTTCGCCTGCGTTACATTGATCTTTTCAAGATTTATGAAGACCACCGGGATTCGCTGAATTTGACGGAGGAGGAGTTGGCCATGCTGCCCTTACAGTTGGGGGTCTTCGAGGAGCTGATCAGTGAGGCGACCTGGCGGGTCGACCCCCATTCGGCTACTACCTTTGTTAACGGGCATATTAGCCATATACCAGTCCGCAGGAATGGTAGATACGGGCCTGTCTATATTGCGCCGGGCGAAATGGCCCATAACCTTATTTTTTATGTGGAAGCCTTTTCCTTCCCGGTAAGTGTCAGCCCCGTCAGGGAACGGGCGGCCATACCGCGGGGGCTGAAAGATATTTTCTGGCAGGTCAATGATGCCATCGCTTACTGGCTTTGGCAGGTCAGCCAGGAAATTTTGCCATACCTGGAAAGCTTGCCCAACATACCGCTTCAGTTCCGCTTTGATGTCGCTCCCGAAGAAGCATTCCTAAATATGGTCAGGGATTACGAACGCAAGCCTGACCTGTTCAGCAAGTTTAAGGTCAGCGCCGATAAAGGCTCGGTGACCATTATCCTGCCGCCTGAGCTGATACCTTATCTGTATGGTGCAGATAATGAGGGCGAGCGGGTGCTGTTAAAGGTAATGCTAAGGGGCTTCAACCTTGTGCTGGCATTGCATGGCCTACCGGAGATGACCGGGCCACAAATGGATGAGGCCGTCAATGCCGGCGCTCCACTGGGGCCTAAGAAGAAGTTCTTTATCTTCGATTCAGCGGACAACATTCTACTTGACCCCAAAGACCTTGTTCCTTACCGGTATGTACAGGAATATGAGCTGAACAAAGTTAAAGACCTGATCGTACCCGCGTTGGGTAAATTATGCCCGCCTCCTGGCGAGGTTAAAGACCCGAAAGAAAAATCGAAACTGGCACGTAATATCGTGATGCGGGTACTACTGCCCAGGCTCAAAGAACTCCTTGCGCAATATGATTCGACCGCCCTGCTTAAAAAGCTGATCGGCATCAATGAAACGCTGATCCGCAAAAGGGAAAAACTAAACCTGATGACGCCTACGCGCATCGCCTGCTTTGTGTCTGAAGAGCAGCAGCAGGCTGATCTGGTCGATAACCTGGGGGAACTAAACGCCACCATCGTAGCCATCCGCTGCCTGATCGAGCATATTACGGCGGAACCTTATACAGGTTCTGCCATTATCAGCGCCACCGCTATTGATGAACTGGTGGCTTGTATGGACCAGGTGATCCGCTGGGGTGGCCTGGGCGACCAGCTGCAGTTCGAATTATTCGACGTTCCATTGACGGTCACAGACAGGCGCGTAGTCGCTGGCAGCAAAGAACTGGACGAAGTGCTCAGCCCCTACAACTGGACCAAAATGGGCGAACACATCGTGGACGCCAAATCCGCATTTGAGCATACTTTCCCGCAGACCAATCCCATCAAGGGCAAGGACGTTCCTCCCAACGTGGATCAGGCCTTCGTGACGGACTTTGGCATTTCATTTACCCGTATCTGCGGGATGATCAACGCCCTGGGCATCATCGCTTACCGGCAGCCGCTGCCTTACGCGATGTTGGCAAAGAGCAGTTTAAAGGCCGAAATCAACAAGATCGAAGCGCCCTTCAGCGATGCCGAGTTCGAAAGCGGTTTCCAGCTCCTGGCCCTGTTCAACCGCGGTAAGGTGGAGAATTTTTCGGCCGAGTTCGAGGGCTATGATATTTCTCCCTGGCGCTATAACCGCCGGCTTTCGCTGATGCGGCGGCCGCTTTCGGTCGTCAACAATCCTGCGAGCCCTGACGACCCCTTTGTTTACTGGGGGGTGCGCCAGGTCATCGCGAGCCGCAGCTATCTGGCTGACCAGTGCCGAAGCAACCGCCTCAGGGTCAGGGAGGATGGAGCCATTATCAAAGTGCTGAGCAAGCTCAACAATGAGGCCGGTGCACGCCTGGTACTTTCCGTAATTGAGCAATTGAAAAATCCGGATCTAGTTACCGACAGCGAAATCTTTATCGGCCCTGATAAACCGTTCAAGAACCCGGAGGATATCGGCGACATCGATGTGTTATTGATCGATGTAAAAAATAAGGTTATATACAGCCTGGAGTGTAAAAACATGGCCGCCAGCCGCAGTTTCAAAGAAATGGTGGAAGAGGTAGGCAAGCTCTTCGATGAACGCTGGATTGACAAACATGTGGTCAGGGACCAGTGGATCAAAGACAACCTTGACCAGCTCAACGCGCGCTACAAACTCGATCTGCACGATTTTGCCGTAAAATCAATATTCGTTACCGCCGAGGAAATGTTAACGCCTTATTTGAAGGATAGGCCGCTGCCCATACCTTTTGTTACTTTATATGCCTTAAGGGAAAAAGGCATGGCTGCCATCACATAGCAAACTAAAGGGGCGCTATTTAATTCAGCGATTGTCTGAATATACCCGCGCCTCAATGCGACGCCTACAACCCTTCGAAGCAAGTAGGCTGTCACTATGTTTTTAATCTGTATCGTTCCAATAACTGCATTTGGCTGCCGATGTAAAAATCATACTCGTTCTTTAGCACCGACTCGAGTTCAGTATTGTATTCCCATCCTCCGGTACTGAATGCCCAGTTGATCTGGAACCGAAGGGCCAGCCTTGGACATCACCACCCCGATACATTTCGACAGCTAATGGTTTTAGCGGTAGGTAACGGTCAACAATAGATAACTATTTATTATCAATCAGCGTTGTATCGTTATGAACCTATCTCTATGTAATCGATAAGTTTGTTAATAATCAAAATTTTCACTGGAAATAAAAAAAATTTCCCTATTTTCGAAATGGGACATCCGAACGTTCTTTAATGCATCAAATCGGGAAGATATAATTGGTGCACAAAATGGTGCCCTGTTTTAATTGAAAATGATAAAAGTGCGTTTTAAGCACCTATGGCATATTAAACAACTCGTTGAAGGATACAAATTATCCCAGCGGGATATTTCGCTCCAATCGTGCATAATTAACAACACTTAAATAACACTATAAAATTCTATTTTTTTCTTTTAATTTTTTATTATATTTATACCAACGATTTAGAATCATTTATCCATTGCGTGATTCGTAAAGTAGTTGATTTTTTGAAAATATAAATATGTGATATATAGACAGTTATGAACGATGTTCATGACCCGTCCATTCCGCTAAAAGGGTGTTAAAATCATCGAAACCGCTTAAATCAATGATTTAAGCGGTTTTTTTATATCAAGCCTGCTCCTTTCACAACTAACACAATCTAAATTTTTAATTTAAACTTATCTTTAGGCGTTGAAACCTGGGCGGCCGAAGTATGAGAAGAAACAAACCTGAAGTTACATAAGTGAATAGTTAAAACCATCTTTGTAAGCGGTCGCTTACAAAGATGGTTTTAAAGATATGAGAAGAGATATCTTTCAATTTAGTACTATCCTAAAAAACGAATTGGCTGGCTGAATATTTGCTCTCCATTTTCATGTATTGCTTCTACCCGAACGTACGAAATGGCTGGGGTTCCATTTGAATTTGAAGGAATTTGAAATGTTGTTTCTGTGGCTACTGATTTTTGTGCCTCCCCATTATTTGTTACAAATCTTATCGTGCCCGGACTATTCAAACCAATTTTAAGACGGTCTTTTTCAAGCATAATATTTGTAAATTTAATTGTTTCACCAGTTAACGCACCAAAAAACGAACCCGTTCTGTATGCCTTTAAGCAATCGTATTCAGTAAACGATGGAACTAATAATATATTTTTCCCACGACCTATCGTATGATCAGGCACACAAAAGCCAAGGCATCTTCTGTTAGTCGATAAAATTTCATCCCAAAGCTTTAAAGCCCAACCAAGCTCAGGTTCGCCATAGTTTGTGGCGCAAGTGTCGTTGTAAATTTCAATACCCAAAACCCTTTTATCGAAATCTAACATTTCAATCACCTGGTCATAATGTAAACCCGACCAGGTAGGATGATTAATGGTTACACCTCCGGCATCTTTGAATAATAGGTTATCCAACATTTTCTGAAAAGCAACTTGCCATTTTAAACCTGTACCCGGGGCATACCCGTGTTCTATTGTTTTAAAAACATCATGGACATCAAAATTGCCACTGCTATACAACGACCCAGGAGCGCAGGCATGTAACGGCGCATTTGTAAAGCCATGATGTTCTGCGTTGGGTGAAATAATTACATCCTGCGGTATTTTTTTATAAATATAGTCGCCGGTTTTAATGGGCAGTCTTTCCTTAACATTTTGCGGCAACTCATTATACCAACCCTTATCAGCATCCATGATGATTTTATTCCAGTCAATAGGGCCTGGTATTAATTTCCCATTTTCCCATTTTTCGTTGCCAGGTTTACTGTTATCCGAATTATAGAGCTGCTCAAAGTTTTGCACTAAAAATTGATTATACTTTACTTTTTCAGCCGGATAATAGGGCGCGGAAGGGTAATAGTTAGAAATAGGAATATGCCTCAATTTAAAATCATTATAAATTTTATCTAATTTTTCCTGGCTTTCTATATGAACATGTGATGCTGAAGGAACATACATTATTTTTTTCCAGTCGATACCCTCATACGGGTTGTCGACTTTAAAAACAGGAACTTTGGTGCCCATTATTTGCGCAAAAGCGTACTTGTTTGACATACCATATAAAACTGCTGTGCTTGTCAGCAGTTTCTTTATAAAATTTCTTCTCTTTTCCATAAAATGAATATTTTTTTCTATAATGTGTTGCAATTGGGTTTATTCAATTGCAACACATGTTGACAAATATAAAAATCACTTATCCCACCATACTCTCGTGCTCGTTAAATCAGGCCCCTGATCTTTAACTGCAGCCGCTACCCCTGCGGCGTTTATGTTGTTTTCTGCTACAGGGTACATTAATCTTCTGGGAATTACATAATTAGACTGATTAAGTACGGGGTATCCGCTTCTGCGCCAATTGGAAAACTGTTCATAAAAATTATATTGCGTTTCTACCCAATACTGTGTATTGATCTGACTTAATGCAGTATCTGCAATAGCAGTATTTAATTGATGCTTTTGAATATAAGTGTTTATTGAGCCCTGCGTAATGGTGTAATTACCACCGTAGATACTCAACTCGTTCATAGCCGCATTTACCCCATTATTGTAAAAAGACACGGCATCATTTACACCAAGCCCGGTAATTATCCCTTTTAACGACAATTCAGATAACATCAGTTGTACTTGTGAATAGCTAAGGTGAATGAATGGTGCACTGTATTGGGCAAGTGTTGTAGCCGGAGAAACAGAGTAACTGGTTATCGGTAAGGGCACCAGGTTTGCCGGCGTATTAGGGGGCAAGCCCAACTGATGTGCTGCTACGGTGTCGCCGTTGGGCAATACTGAATATATGTATATTCTTGGATCGTTATTACTTTTTAAATAATCTACCAATGGGGCCGCAAGCTTCCAGGTACTATAATAAACAAATGGGGTGCACTGGCCGTTTGCGGTAGTAGCATAGTAGGTGTTTGGCTTATAGTAAACAACAAAATTATCGGCATTACTTTGCATTAAACCACTACTATAGGCTACGTTTGCCCACTTCGCTGAATTTACAGGATCAACTTTTTCGATCCTGAGCGCAAGTCTTAACATTAAACTATAGGCAAATTTTTTCCAATTTGTTATATTTCCATTATAAACAATGTCATTTTGGGCTAAGGTTTGAGTAACGTCGAAGTTATTGGCGGCGTTCTGCAATTCGGTAAACATATCTGCATATATTTTACTTTGCGGATCGTAGGTCGGTTGCAGGTTTCCTGTGATGTAACCGTCTGCTGCATTAAAATAGGGGATGTCGCCGTATAAATCTGTTACCGATTGAAAAGCGTATACTTTTAATATCCTTCCTATGCTATTATAATTTATTAATGCGGGCTGGCCCTGAGTTTGATTAACAAAGTCAACTAAATTTTTAATAGGTGTGCCATACTGGTAATTAAAATGATATTCTGGGTTACTACCTATTGCTAATGTTGTAAAATCTGCACTGTATGAACTGAACTGGTCCATAATCTGGCCCAAAACCGTAATGTTGGTGTAATATGCATTATCTAATAATGTCAGTTCAATATCAGGTAATACTAAACTTAATGTTGGTTTGATGACCGAATTTGGACTTGTATTGATGGATTGGAAATCTTTGGTACAAGACGTTGCTAAAATAGACAGAACTGCAAAGAGACCGCAGAGAACCGTTAATGATTTTATATTTTTCATATTTCTTATTTTATACTGCTATGTGTTTTTAAAGAGATGCTTTCAGGCTTAAGCCAATATTTCTGGTCGGCGGGTAAACAGTTGCCTGAAGGCCTTGCGCATTATCACTTGTTGTATTACTCTCAGGGTCCATATTTGGTGTCCTTTTGTAAAGTATTAACAAGTTCCTTCCTACAAGTGATAAATTCAATCGTGAAAATGGAGTCTTTACAGTAAGTTTTTGTGGTAGCGTATAGCCTAACGCCACTTCACGCAGCTTTATAAAGCTTGCATCGTAAACAAAATTTTGTGTTACCGATGCCACGGATGCATAGTAGTTATTTAAGTTAGCGGGGGTAACAAGTACGTTATTCGGAGCTCCTGCGGCGTTAACGCCATTTCCAACCAATCCGTTTTGTCTGCCCGGCAGCGTTAAAGTGCTTAGTCCGTTAGCAACTGCTAATGAATTTTCTTCTGAGAATATTTTTGCGCCCCATTTTGAGTCTAACAAAAAGTCTAAATTAAAACTTTTCCAAATGAAATTATTGCTTAGTGAACCCAGTTTATTATACACGCCGCTTCCGAACTTTTGCAATTGGCTGTTCACTAAAGGAATTCCATTGGCACCATAAATGATTTGCCCTGCTGAATTACGCTCATAGCTGTAGCCTTCTATCTGCCCGTAAGCATATCCTTTTTCAACATCTATAAAAGCATTGCCGGTTTTAGATTGTCCTAATTGAAGATTAGAGATATTGTTACCTAAACTTACTACATCATTGGCATTATACGAAAACAGGCCGGTAATGTCCCAGGTAAACTTTGAAGATTTAGCTACATTTACTTTAATAGTTGATTCAATGCCTTTATTGGTCATTTCACCTACGTTCAAAATGGCATTTGAATAGCCTGAAGCTATAGAAACACTCGTAGTAACAATATCCTGTGTGGTTTTTCTTGCATAATAAGTTAGGGCAAGAGATACTTTATCATTCAAAAAGCTAAGATCTGTACCAAACTCACTTTCGGTAGACAGTAATGGTTTAAGGTTTTCGCTAGGCACAGTAGTGTTACCGATGCTTTGAAGGCTAACACCATTATATGTATTTGGATCCAGTACATAGGACTGTGTGAGCTGATATGGACTTGCGCCGCCGCTAACCTGGGCAACTGAACCCCGCACTTTTGCAGAATACACCCAGCCGGGTAAATATTTAGTTGCGATATTATAACTAAGCGACGCACCCGGATAAAATAAGGTATTGCTATTAAGCGGCAACGTTGAGAACCAATCTTGTCTGCCGGTTAAATTTAAGTAAAGTTGGTCCCAACTCAAATCAATATTACCAAATATTGAATTTGTCCTTTGCTGATAATATCCGGTAGATGGATATTTTACCGAAAGATTATTAACAGTATATACACCAGGTAAAACAAAAGGGGTACCTGTGATAGTACTTGTTTGTAAAAGCGTATTATAAACATTTCCACCCACAAAGGCACTTATCTTGAGTTTCTTTGCCAGTGATAAAGTAGGAGTACCAACAATGAACTCGTAATTTTCCTCAGCATTGGTCTCCTCATTTTGATTTAAACCACCTCCTTTGGGCGACCAAATTACGCCGGGAGGGGTATAATCCATTTCATTGTAATCAAAGTAATCTTCTAAAACACGACCCCTTGCATACAGCCAGTCAGTAAAATCGTATTGTACCTCTAATGAGGCGTTTATTCTTCTTCGTTGATCATCCTCATGCATATCATTGGTTACGAAATAAGGGTTTGTGGGTATACCCTCACTGGTGAGCCCTAACTCATTTCCGCTTGAAGTAACACCTGGTTTTAAATCAAGTACATTAACATTTGTGGGAAGATTTAAAATTGTATAATTGACGTTAGAAAAATTACCACCAATTTTTTGCCTGTTTGTAGCATCGTCAGCTGTATAATTAACTACTGCATTAACAGTTAATTTTTTAAACTTGCTATGGGAGTTTAACGAAAAAATATCTCTGTTATAGGACGTATTAGGCACTACGTCTGAATTATTCAAATCTGATGCGGATATTCTATAATTTGTGATTCCAGTGTTCCCCGATAATGATACCGCATTCGTTAAAGTTTGGCCATCCCTGTAAAAATTTGCCATATTGTTTTTTTGGGCCACATACGGACGGCTTACACCATCAAATTGTACAGCCGGGCTCCCATCTAATTTACCGCCCCAATCTGCAGCTGAAGCAAGCGCCTCTTGTTGAGTAGTTGGTTTTTGACCCGCTGTACCCTGGCCATACTCATATTGCCAATTGGTATAGTTAATTGCCTGGTCAAGTGTATAAGTGCTGCTTAAATCAACACGGACTTTGTCTTTAGCAACATCCGCTCCGGATTTTGTGGTGATTAAAATAACACCGGTAGATGCTCTTGAGCCATATAACGCAGCCGCTGCATTCCCTTTTAACACAGTAATACTTGCTATATCATCAGGATTAATACCAGTTAAGCCATCGCCAAAATCAATACCACCGTTATTTGCGCTTGCGTTAGTAATTGGTGTTGAATTAATAGGTATGCCATCTACTACCCATAATGGTTGGTTATTTCCGGATATTGACGTTATCCCCCTTATAGTAATTCGCTTTGAACCAGCTACACCATCAGAAGTGTTACTTGCGTCTACACCAGCTATCTTACCGGCAAGTGCATTAATAATATTGGGGGTTTTATTTTCATTTACATCATTACCATCAAGACTTTCTACTAAGTAACCGGTGTTGGTAATATCACGTTTCATATTTAATGCCGTAACCACTACCTCTTTCAGGTTGCTTGAAGATTTAAGTTTAACGTCTATCGTTAATTCATTTCCGGATGTAATTTCTATCGGTATATTTTCAGTAGTAAAACTTACAAATGAAACCTGCAGGGTATATTTCCCGGGTGCGATATTCTCCAGATGGTACGCGCCTTTTACATCAGAACTCAACCCTCTGTTAAGTTCAACAATACGGATAGAAGCGCCGGGCAAAGGTTCATTCGTTTCAAATTCCAGAATGTGGCCTTTGATGGAACCGGGCGGTACTGGTATTGGTAAAGGGGCCTTGGTAACCGCGATCAGGCTGTTCTCCTGCACAAACCGGAGATTTTTTTGATCGGCCAATTTTTTCAAAAGCACGTCCAGCGTCGTGTTTTCTTTCAGCGTAACCCCTTGCATATTGCCAATCTCCTGGTCATAGTAAAACCGGAAACCGGATTGCTTTTCCAACTGGGTAAACACCTTCCGGAGATCGGCATTCTTCAGATCAAGGGAAACTTTGGTTTCCGAGATATTTTGGGATTTTACTTCTCGGGCCATGAGCACACCCGTCAGGGTTGACGTGAGGATGATCACTATAAAAGCAAGCCTCGTCATAAAATTTAGTAGCTTTAATAAACTTCTTTTTGTAGTATTGTACATAGTTTCTTTAATGATTGTTGTTACGAAAATTCAAAGGATCATGAGGGGCTATCTTTGGGCGGGAGTGATGCGAACACTTCCGCTTATTTTTTGGCCCTCTATCAGTTTATTTGTGTTTGTGTTTTCTCTATCCCATCACCTCCTTTTTTTGTGGATCACCTTGTTTACTTGCCTGTTGAACGGGTTAGCACCACCGTTTTATCTTTGAGGTAGTAGTGGAAGCCGCCAGACAGCGACAACATGTTTATTACACTGTTGAAATCATCGCCCTTAATTTTCAGGCTTATCTTTTTATCCTGTAAAGACTTGCTTGGGATGTGCATGTTTACATTATACCAGCGCTCAAGGCTGCGGCATATCATTTCCAAACGTTCATCCCTGAACACCAGTTCGCCTTGTTGCCATGCAGTCTCGTTCGCCGGATCAACTTTTTTCTGCGTTATTTTACCGCTTAACCTGTCATAAGATAAGCGATCGCCCGGCATTAGCAAAAAGGCTTGTTTGCCGCCGGGTTTACTTACACCAACTTTGCCGGTAGCTACGGTTACCGAAATGTTTTTATCTTCCGGATAGTTTTTAATGTCAAATGAAGTTCCCAGTACCCCCACGTTCATCCCATCCATATGCACACGAAAAGGTTTAGCCGGATCATGCGTAACCTTGAAAAATGCCTCGCCTTTTAGGTAAACTTCCCGTGAATTGCCGCTAAAATTTTCAGGGTATTTTAAACTGCTTTCGTTATTTAACTGGATAACTGTACCATCTTCGAGCGTTATCATCTTCCGTTCGCCTTTCAGCGTATGTATTTCCCGGTAGGCCACCAATTGCCCGGGGCGCGGCGGTTTAAGATGAAAATAAAGCGCTGAGCATAAAAAAATCAATACTGCGGCCGCTGCCGAACGCAACCAAAATTGAGAATAGATTATAGCTGGCTGCGGCGGCGTATTAAAAGCGTGGTTTTGCAGTGCCCGGCGTACTTTTTCCTGAATAGTATCCTCGTCGCCATCGGCCAGTACATTGTCACTTAAATCCAATTGGTTGAACCAGCGGGCAAAGATTTTCTTCTCCAGGGCTGAAGCTTTCTTTTTGGAAAGCCTGCTGACATAGTTTTTAAAGTTTCCTCGTTTGTGTTGCATTCATACTATAAAAACACAAATGCGAAAAAGTACCACAAAATTAAAGTTACCTTTTTGTTAATTAATTATTAACCAAAGCAAAAACAAAATATATAGGCTTGAAACAGATTTGCCTGCGGTGGCCCGCCGCACACGGACGAATGCTTTACTTACCTGATTTTTAACAGTTTGAGGAGATATATTTAAGTGTTCGGCTATATCTTTGATAGTATATTTCTCATTGCGCGACAATTTGAATATTTCTTTCATTTTAGCAGGCATCTCATCAATAGTCTGGCAAATGATCGCCACTATTTCATCATAACTGCCTTCGGCTCGCCGTAGGTCTAAAACGTCCGGGAATGTTTCCTTAATCAGGTCCTGTTGTATAAATAGCTCAAAGTTCCTGATATGCTTCTCCTGAAACCCGCGGGTGCGGAAATAATTAGACATTTTGTAGGTAAGGCTGGTTCGGAGATAATTTTTCACAGGAATGTTGATAATTGTCTTTTCACGTTTATCCCAAAATTCCATAAACACATCCTGTACTAAATCGGCAGCATCATCTGCGTTACCAATTTTTTTTAAAGCTATGCGGAACAACGTTTTAAACAACCGATTATATAACTCATCAAATGCGGGGTATGAAGAACCCTGCATAAGTAAGAAGAGTTCCTGCTCTGTTCGTTGTTGCATTTTGCAACAAAAGTAAATTCATAAAATTACTGAAAGGAAATTTTAATATTAACATATTGTTATCGAAATCCCAGGGCAAACGCGTTAAAATAGTTTGCCTGTATGATTTATTAGAGGAGGTACCTACGGAGCCTCCTTAATTCGCATAATTATTTTTAATGCGTTGCCCTGATCGAAATTCAGCAAACCCCAATGTCGAAGCATTCCAAATGGAAGTCTCAACTGAACCAGAATTTTGCTATCTTTTTTCATTGAACATTGTACGCCTTTGATGATCTTTATACGGACTGGAGTTAAATTCAGCCATTTAAAACATTGTTCTGAACATATGATTTAGAATTATTAAGTTTTCCTTATTTCGTATTAATTGAGCGCCTGCTCAGGCAACGGGTTCTCATCTTTTTAAAATTTGCAAGGTAAAAATCAAGTGACATACAGTGAAAAAAGTTCCGTTGTTATCTTAATTTGTAGAAAATTTAGCTTTTGGGCAATACGTATAATTTATTAAACAACTTTTTTTTCTCGTCGGCAATTTTACTGAAGTTTTTTTTTCACATCCAAAAAACCATTAAAAAGCGATATTTTTTTTTGTAAAAAACCGTTAGATTTGGTTCAACAAGCCAATTATCCGACATGTTTATTTAATAAATAATGTAGGCTTCGGTTATCCTGATTACCTCATTCTATTCATTTCGGCGTAGGATTGAACTTCCGGCAAACTTGACATCACTTGGAAAAAGTGGTAGGAATAAAAACTTTTGAGCGGTCAGGTCAATGCCGATTGAAAGCTTTGGCGGCAAAATGGGCTTACAAAGCAAACCCCGAAGGGGTTCTATTTTTAAAACAGGGGTTCCGTAATGCTAAATACATACCTGACTGAAATTACTTTTTCATACTTTATTTGAAACATGGAACAAAAATTTAAAGCGATTATCCTGATAGTTGATGATAAAGAAGCTAATCTTTTCGCATTAGAACAATTATTAACTAACAAGGATAGGGTAATTCTATGTGCTACAAATGGCAAAGAGGCTTTAAAAATTGCTTTAAATAAACCCATTGATCTCATCATCCTGGATGTAAAAATGCCCGAATTAGATGGTTTTGAAGTGGCCCAGATCCTGCAATCGAACAGAAAGACAAAAGATATCCCTATTATTTTTGCTTCAGCAGAACGCACAGAGCACCAATTTATGATGAAAGGCTTTGAAGAAGGGGCGATAGATTATTTTTTTAAACCGTTGGACCCGGAGATAGTAAAAGCAAAGGTGAACGTGCATTTAAAGGTGCAGTTACAAAAGCGGGAATTGATTGATAAAAACATCTCGTTACAAAAAAGCGAGCTACTCATAAATAACTCGGCCGATATTATTGGTATCATCGATGCAACTACGCTTAAAATAGAGGAGATAAATATTGCCTTTACAACCATACTTGGGTTTTCGCCAGAAGAAACGCGGGGAACAGCGCTATCATTTTTCCTGAATAATGAAGACAAGGGCCGGTTTAATGACCTGGTAAAACAACCAAAAGAGCGCTTCTCTATCGATACCCGTATTTACTGCAAAGACAGAAGCCTAAAATGGCTGCAATGGAAGGTAGTTATAAAAGATAAAAAATGGTATGTAAATGCCCGGGATATTACCGAGATCAAGCAGGTAGAACAAATCAGGAATTATTTGGCAACAGTTGTAAAACAATCAAACGACGCCATTTATATCCACGACAATGAGGGAAAGATTATCTCATGGAACGAAGGGGCTGAAAAAATATACGGCTACCCGGAAAGCGAAGCGCTAAAAATGAAGATATGGAATATCATCCCTGGCTATATGCAAATGGAAATTGGGAAAATAGTAAATAAGATATTGAAGGGGAAAAAGATTGAGTTATTAGAAACAAAACGCATAACAAAACATGGGAAATTGGTGGATGTCCTTTTCTCGGCAGCTGTAATAGCAGATTCGGGCAATGAAAATAAATCTATTGCAATAACCGAGCGCGATATAACCGAACAAAAGATAGCAGATGAGCAGATCAAACAATTAAATAACGACCTTCAAAATAATATTACTGAACTTATAACCACCAACAAAGAACTGGAATCATTTTCTTATTCAGTTTCTCATGACCTGAGGGCCCCTTTAAGGGCAATGGACGGATTTTCAAGAATATTTGAAGAAGACTATGGTGAGTTACTAAATGACGGCGCAAAAAAGTTATTGGGGAAAATTCAATACAATACTAAAAAAATGGGGCTGCTGATTGATGACCTGCTTGCATTCTCAAAACTTGGCCGGAAAGAAGTACAAAAAAGGCAATTAGATACGCATGAAATAGTGGGGCATATTCTGCGCGAAAATAATAGCTCTACACTCCGTAAAGCTGTGATCAGGGTAAACAGCCTGCCTGAATGTTATGCAGATGAGCCGTTGATATCACAAGTTTGGATGAACCTGATTTCAAACGCAATTAAATATTCAGCGAAGAAGGAAAGGCCCGAAGTAGAAATTGGCGCTATAGATTCGGAAAATGAAACGACATACTATGTAAAAGACAATGGTGCGGGGTTTGATATGTTGTATGCTGATAAGTTGTTTGGCGTTTTTGAGCGGTTGCATAGTATTGCTGAGTTTGAAGGCACGGGTATTGGGTTAGCTATTGTTCACCGTATAGTTACAAAGCATGGGGGAACGATTTGCGTAGAGGCGAAGGTAAATGAAGGGGCGGCATTTTATTTCACTTTACCTAAAATGATAAGCCCGCAAGTTTGATGCTTTAATATTTTTTGCCGCAATAGTTTAATTTGCTTTGTCCATTTTTACCATGAAGATACTTAATACGACCAGTAACACTTATTTTATCTTTTTAAAATCCTAAACCATGAAAATAACGCTAAGCCAAAAAATCCTTTCCGGATTTATGTTATGCACGATAATCCTTGTTGCTACCGCTTTTTTTGCGAAAAGGAACAATCAAAGTTTTATTGATACTACACAATGGGTAAACCACAGTCACGAAGTATTGGAGGAGTTTGACATCATAATAACAAAAACAGTAGATGCAGAAACAGGCGTAAGGGGATATGTTGTTACAGGCAACGAGGTTTTCCTTGAACCTTATAATAACGCATGGGACTCAATCCGTCAAAACATGGACAGAATACGGGCCTTAACAGTGGATAACCCCGCCCAGCAAAAAAACGTCGATGCATTACAGAAACAAATAGAGTTGTCGCAGAATCACCTGGTAGATATAATTAATCTCAGAAAAAAAGATTTTGAAGCCGCTAAAAGCCTTATGGCCACCCGGCGTGGAAAACAAATTGAGGATGAGATAAGAAGAATAATTGCCAATAGTAAGGGCATTGAAAATAAGCTGCTTGCAGAACGACAACGATCAAGCGATCAAGATGCCCGTGATTTTAGTACGGTTTTTATTGCGCTGCTTGCGATTATTGCTATAGTACTTATAACTGTGTTCATTATCATCAGCACCAACCTGCGTGCGCTTAAAAAAGCCGAAAATGAGAGCGCGGACAGAAACTGGATACTGACAGGGAATTTTGAGCTAAATGAAAAAATAAGGGGCGAAAAAACCGAAACTGAGCTTGCCCAGTCCGTCATTAATCAATTATGCGCTTATTTAAACACTCAAATTGGCGCAATATATCTTTTTGACAATGGCCAGCTCAGCTTATCAGGCAGCTATGCTTACAGTTTCCGGAAACAAAACGTCACCACCATAAAGCCGGGAGAGGGTTTGGTGGGGCAAGCTGCTGCCGAGAAGAAAATAATTGTATTTACCGAAGTGCCGGATGACTATATCCGGATAAACTCGGCCTTAGGGAATACAATTCCCAAAAACCTGCTGGTGCTGCCATTACTCCAGGACGAGGTTTTGAAGGGCGTTATAGAAATTGGTTCGGCTAAGGAGATTTCGCCGCTACAGATGGAATTTTTAAGCAAGATCGGAGAAAATATAGCCATCGTAATTAATGCCGCCCAATCTCGACGCAAGCTGAAAGACTTGCTGGAAGAAACGCAAAGACAGGCCGAGGAACTGGAAACTCAGCAAGAGGAATTAAAACAGTCAAACGAAGAATTGCAGGAAAAAACCGAGTTATTGGAAAAATCCGAATCGTCTTTGAAAACCCAGCAAGAAGAGCTACAGCAAACCAATGAGGAGCTTGAAGAAAAAGCCAGTTTGCTTGAAGAACAAAAAGAGAAGCTGGAGAATGCCAAAATGGACATTGAAACCAAAGCGCGCGAATTGGTGGTGACCAGCAAGTATAAATCCGAATTTCTTGCAAATATGTCGCATGAATTGCGTACGCCGCTTAACAGCATCCTTATACTTGCGCAATTGCTTTCTGAAAATAAGAGCAAATCACTGGCTGAAAAAGACGTTGAGTTTGCAAAGAATGTATACAATTCGGGTATTGACCTGCTTAACCTGATCAATGAAATACTTGATCTTTCGAAAGTGGAATCAGGCAAAATGGAGTTAGAAATAGCAGATGTGTCATTTGCAGATAGCCTCTCCAATATTAAGGCAATGTTTTCAGAAGTCGCAAAAAACAAAGCAATTAACCTCACACTAAAACTGAATGAAAAAGATTTAAGCGATGTTATCGAAACGGACAAACAGCGCCTGGAGCAAATAGTGAGAAACCTCTTGTCAAATGCCTTTAAGTTCACGGATAAAGGGGGCAAGGTTACGCTATCTATCGATAAAGTAAACACCGCCGATGTATCCTTCAAAAACAAAAAGCTATACCAGGCAGGGCCAATAGTTTCTATATCGGTAACAGATACAGGTATAGGTATCCCGGCAGAAAAATTCGGAGTAATATTTGAGGCGTTTCAACAGGCCGACGGGTCTACAAAACGCAAATATGGGGGAACCGGACTTGGGCTTTCCATCAGCAGGGAGCTTGCCAACGCACTCGGTGGTGAAATCCACCTGCAAAGCGAAGAAGAGAAAGGCAGCACATTCACCCTTTATTTGCCCGTAAAATTCGATCCATCAATTATGGAACCTGCGGATCGCACTGTAGCGATAAAAGGTGAAAACGAGGAGCCCGTGTTAAAAATTAAAAGAGCAGAAGTGCCCGGTTATGCCGAAGGCGATGTTATAGATGATCGCTACGATTTACAGGGGACCGAGAAAATCGTTCTTATTATGGAAGATGACCCGGATTTTGCACAGGTACTGCTTGCCTTTGCGAGGGAGCGGCTGTACAAAGGTATTATCGCCTCGGAAGGCAATACAGGGTTGAGTTATGCAAGGTTTTACAAGCCTGATGCGATATTGCTCGACTTGAAACTACCGGTTATGGATGGTGCCGACGTGCTTAAACAATTAAAAACAGACCCTGATCTGCGACACATCCCGGTAATGATCATATCCGGCTACGACAGAAAAAAAGAAAGTATGGAACTCGGCGCGTTCGACTTTATGAAAAAGCCTGTTTCAAAAGACGACCTTCAGAACGCGTTTACTAAAATAGAGAATTTCGTCAATAAAAAGCTGAAAAAGCTGTTGATAGTTGAGGACAATCAACAACAAAATAGCGCTATCCGCGAATTAATAGGGAATGGGGACGTAAAATGCTTTTCGGCTTACTCGGGTAACGAAGCTTACGAAATGATGGTCGAAGAAAATTTTGACTGCGTGATCGTCGACCTCGGCTTGCCCGATATGACCGGCTTTGACCTGATGCAAAAAATAAAAGAGAATGAAAGCCTTAGAAAAACCCCGATTATTGTTTATACAGGAAAAGACCTGACAAAGGAAGAAAACAACCGACTGAATAAGTTGGCAAACACCGTTGTACTGAAGACGGTAGATTCAAATGAGCGCTTATTAGACGAAACCACCCTGTTTCTTCACAGGGTAGAATCACGGTTACCGAAAGAAAAGCAGAATATGATCCGCAAACTTCATAAAACAGACGAGGTTTTAAAGAATAAAAAAGTATTGATTGTTGACGATGATATCAGAAATATTTATTCGCTAACGAATGCATTAGAAGAAGAAGGGCTGAATTGCCTGACTGCTGAAAACGGAAAAGCGGCCCTGCAAATGCTGGCCGAACACCCCGGAATGGACATGGTACTTATGGATGTCATGATGCCTGAAATGGACGGATACGACGCAACAAAAGAAATTAGAAACATACACAAGTTTAGCAAACTACCAATTATAGGCTTAACTGCCAAAGCAATGAAGGGAGACAGGGAAAAATGTCTGAACGCGGGCATGTCCGATTATATTACCAAACCTGTAAACATTGAACAGCTTTTATCGTTAATGCGGGTATGGCTATACAGCTAAAACAACTATGGAAAAAATAAAAAACCGGCTTGTATTGATTGTTGATGACGAAGAAAGGAATGTATTTGCGTTAAGGAGCTATCTGGAGGTATTGGAAATGAAGACTATAATCGCACATAACGGTGAAGAGGCTATTTTAATGTTGCAAGGTGATCCGAAGCCTGACATTATCCTCCTGGATATGATGATGCCGGTGATGGACGGCTACGAAACGCTGGAGATTTTAAAACACAAGGATGAATTAAAAAATATCCCTGTTGTCGCCGTTACAGCCAGGGCCATGAAGGGGGATGAGCAAAAATGTTTGGAGGCAGGTGCCTGGGACTATGTTTCAAAACCGGTAAATATGACGTTGCTTATTGAAAAAATGAATCATTGGATAATATAATATGAATTCGGAAAATAAAGAATTTACAGATCTGCTTGATGCTATCCGATATGTGTATGGATATGATTTTACAGATTATTCCGAAGCTTCGGTAAAAAGAAGAATAAATAATTTTATGACCAATCGCAAGATTGAGACAATTGATATGTTGGGGAAAGTTATATTAAAAGATGAAAGACTATTTGAAGAATTTATCCAGGATATATCTGTTACTGTTACCGAAATGTTTCGCGATCCTGCATTTTATAAAAGTTTGCGAAACAATATAATTAAACGCCTCGCCACATATCCTTTCATTAAAATATGGATAGCAGGGTGCGCAACCGGCGAAGAAGTGTATTCTATTGCTATGCTTTTTAAAGAAGAGGGCCTTTTGAACAGGACCCTGATTTATGCAACCGACATTAATCAAAAATCACTCCAGATTGCAAAAGAAGGTGTATATCCGCTTGAAAACATGAAACAGTATACTTCAAATTACCAGAAAGCCGGGGGGAAAATGTCTTTTTCAGAATATTATATAGCCAAATACAACTCAGTATTGCTTGATAAATCTTTAAAACAGAATATTGTTTTCGCGGCACATAATCTTGCAATTGATAAATCATTTAACGAATTTCAACTAATTATTTGCAGGAATGTGCTTATCTATTTTAACCAAAAGCTCCAGAATAATGTTATCAATCTTTTTTATGAAAGCTTGTGCCCATTCGGCTTTCTTGGTTTAGGAAATAAAGAATCGTTGCTTTACGCCGACAAAAAAAAACATTTTCAAGACGTAGACCGAAATGAGAAAATATTTATGAAAAACGAATGAAGATGATTAATGCAGACAAAAAGCTTGGCGCAATTGTAATTGGCACATCTGCCGGCGGATTAACTGCTCTATCTATCCTACTTGAAAAAATCCCTCCCATCTATCCATTGCCCCTAATAGTAGTACAACATAGAAGTAAAGACCAAAAAACCCTGCTGGAAGAAGTACTACAGCCTAAGTGCAAAATACAAATCAAACAGGCAGACGAAAAAGAAAAAATTGAAAAAGGTATTGTTTACATAGCTCCTCCCGATTATCATTTACTGATTGAAAAGGACCTTACCTTTTCCCTTTCATGTGATGAGTTGGTACTGTACAGTCGTCCATCCATTGATGTCCTGTTCGAATCTGCGGCGATAGCATACAAAGACGGACTTATCGGTATAATATTAACAGGGGCAAATAGTGATGGCGCAGCGGGTTTACAGACCATAAAAAAACATGGAGGAATAACTATTGCCCAATCGCCAGCCGAGGCAACTTTCCCAAGGATGCCCAGTTCAGCTATTGATAACGGAGGTGTCATGTACATCCTAACATTAAAAGAGATACAAGAAATTATTCTTAGTTACCGCTAACCGCGCCTGCGGATATATCGCCAATAGCTTGATATGAACATTAAGTACTACGGTAAATCAGTATAAAACCAGTATGGGCTTCAGGTCCGGTCCAGTCTGATTTCACCGGCTATAGCTTTAGTCAAAACGGGTCATACCTTGGTTTATTGTCAATACCAGTTACGCATATATCATACTGGTTTAGACAAAAAATGACGGACGTCACTTTTTACCGTGTAAATAATTATATTTTGTGTGCCGTACATTGTCCATATTTGTGACAGCTATCATTATTAGACAATTAACCATGGAAAATGCAGCCCTGTTAAAAGCAATTATTGAAAACGCTATAGATGGCATCATTACTATAGATGACCGTGGGAAAGTCGAGTCAATAAATCCTGCTGCATGCAATTTGTTTCAATATTCACAAGAGGAAGTAATCGGGAACAATATTTCTATGTTAATGCCTCCGCCCGACAAAGAGCAACACGATGGCTACCTGCATCGCTATCAGCGAACAGGTGACCCGCATATTATCGGTATTGGCCGTGAGGTGACAGGGTTACGCAAAGACGGTTCGCGGTTCCCATTCAGGTTGGGCGTAAGCGAGGTACAGTTTTCAGGACGTAAAATTTACACCGGCTTCATTCATGATTTAAGCCACCAACGTGAAGCCGAAGAACGTTTGAGAGAATATGCGGCCCACCTGGAAGAATTGGTAGAAGAGCGCACTCGTTCATTGCAGCATACAGTAGAGGCCTTACAACAAGCCAAGGAAGAGGTTAGTTTATCTCTTGTAAAAGAGAAAGAACTGGGACAGCTAAAAAGTAGGTTTGTTTCAATGGCTTCGCACGAATTTAGAACGCCGTTAAGCGCGATACAATTATCTTCGTCATTGATTGAGAAATATGCCGCTCCATTTGATAATCCCAATATTACTAAACATGTTGCAAGGATAAAAACTGCGGTTGGCAACCTTACTGCTATATTAAATGACTTCCTTTCGCTCGAGAAATTGGAAGCCGGGAAAGTGGAACCTACGTTTAATAATTTTGACCTGGTTAAACTGTCAGAAGAAATAACGGAAGAAATGCAAATGATTGCCAAGCAAAACCAGAATATTATATACCAGCACACCGGTGTCGAAAAGATGGTTACGCTTGATCAAAACCTGGTAAAAAATTGTGTAATCAATTTGATGGCCAATGCCATTAAATATTCCGGCGAAAACACCTTTATTGAATTTAATACCGAGATCAACGGAGACGCTTGTATAATTACCATTAAAGATAATGGCATTGGTATTCCGGATACTGATCAAAAGCACTTATTTGAAGCTTTTTTCCGGGCGCACAATACCGGTAATATACCGGGCACCGGCTTAGGATTAAATATTGTAGCCCGATATGCCGACCTCATGAATGGAAAGGTTAATTTTAAAAGTAACATAAACGAAGGTACATCATTCACAATTTCATTCCCCCTATTATGAGTAAGAAAGTACTTATCATTGAAGACAATAACGACATCCGCGAAAATGTAGTGGAAATATTGGAGTTGGCCGGATACCAGGTTTATGCGGCGCAAGATGGCAAAGCCGGGGTCGATCTGGCTATGAAAACTTTACCTGATATTATTTTATGCGATATCATGATGCCCGAACTTGACGGTTATGGGGTGTTATATATGCTAAACAAATCTCCGGAGGCAGCCGCTATTCCTTTTATTTTTTTAACGGCAAAAGCCGAGCGGGTAGATTTGCGTAAAGGAATGGAAATGGGTGCCGATGATTATCTGACAAAGCCCTTTGACGATATGGAACTTTTGAACGCCATAGAAAGCCGTATGAAGAAAAAAGAACTTCAACAAAATTTTTACAGCAAATCATTAGACAGATTGGGTGCAATGATTGCCAGGAATAACGGATTGGATGAGCTGAAAAAAATTATAAATGAGCGAAAAATCCGACAGTTTAAAAAAAACCAGGTTATTTATTATGAGGGCGACAAAGGTAACGGACTTTATCTTGTGATAAACGGAAATGTAAAAGCAACAAAAATGGCCGAAGACGGTCGCGAATTAATGACCGGCATTTATGGTGCAGAAACGTACCTGGGTGTGCATGCGATGTTGTCAAACGAAGATTATTCTGATACGGCAACCGCGCTGGAGGATAGTACGCTAATACTGATCCCAAAAGACCAATTGGAACAATTGTTAAATATGTACCCTATAGTTGCAAGGGAATTTATTAAGTTGTTATCAAACGATATCCGCGAAAAGGAAGAACAGTTATTACAGTTGGCCTATCATTCTGTCAGGAAAAGAATGGCAGAAGCGATGGTGCGGCTTTCGCGCCAGCAAACCAATACCGCTGAAAGTTTCAAGATTGCAAGAGAGGACCTGGCAGCGATGGCCGGGATGGCAACTGAAACCGTTAGCCGTACCTTATCTGATTTTAAGGACGAGGGGCTAATTGATAAAAAGGGGAGTTCAATTACTATATTAAACATAGATCGCCTGGCTAAAATGAAAAACTGACAACAATCACTTTTCTTACTGACAGGGCTCATGCCCCGCGACAGGGCCTTGCTATATTTTTGTTAGATAAATATATAGCTAATGAAAGCGGTAGTATACAACATAAAGCCTTTCGAAAAAGAGTTTTTGGCAAAGGCAAATCAAAAAAAACACGATATAACGCTCATAGCTAATCCCCTGGGGATTGACACCGTAAATTATGCGGAGGGTAAAGATGCGGCGATTGTTTTTACTAATGATGATGTTTCGGCGCTTGTTATTAGAAAGCTGGCCGCATTGGGCGTAAAATATATAGTAACCTGTTCGGCAGAGACTGATCATATTGATAAGAGGGCTGCAGCTATTTATGGAATAAAGCTCTCCAACGTGCCTTCTTATTCGCCTCAGGGCGGTACCACTGATGAAGATTTGCAGGAGGCTGCCAATCAAACGATACAAAACCTTGACCTATGGCAGCAAAATAAATGTGTAGGCAAAGCTTGTGCGTGCGATAAAGATTGCAAAAATAATTTGTTCACAAAAACTCAACCCTCAAAATAACCGGCCACGGATCAACTTCTTGCCGATAAATACAACGTTGCCGCGCCGCGCTATACCAGCTATCCCATTACAGGGTAAACGCATTAAAATAATATGCGAATTAGGAAGGCACAGAGCCTGCGACAGTTTATTTGATTTTATCTTTCTATAAACAATAATAATAGGCTCCGTAGCCCCCTCTAATAAATTGTACAGGTCAACTGTTTTAATACATTTGCCCTGTTTCCCATTAAAAAAGGGAAAAGCCTATAATGGCCTATAAAATAAAGATGGCCAACATAAGCAAGTGGATAACCACGCTTGCGGCAAATAACGAAAGCAGCATCCGTATGCCAGAACCACCCATGCCTGCAATGACATTGCCAAAAAACAAAGCCATGGTAATAACAAGAACAATTATTGGTGCGTTATAATAAAAAATGAGCAATGCCGGAACGGGCAGGAAAAATACGCCTTGTAAAATCAGCGAAAATACAAACCAAAAGGTTTGATTTTTAGCTTGCGTATCAGCAATATCCAGCCATTTGTTCCATAAATTATTAGAGGGTGGAGTTGTTGTTTGGTCGGCCCATCTTGTCGGGGCATTTAATATATTAGCCATAATTGATAATGCTTTTTATTGATACAAATATGGCCCGAACGGACAAAGAAAAGCATGACGTTAATACCTCAAAAAAATGATCTTGAGCACATATCAGGGTGCTGTCGCTTTTTAAATATTGTTGTTTAACTGGTTATAACAGCGCCTAACGCTATCTGAAAAACAACCAATCCTGAAATAAAGGCATCTGCAAAAAAAAGAAACATCCATAGTGCTGCAACTCTTGCCATTTTCCAATCGCGCATAGCGATACGTTCGGCAAATAATGCGGCATGACCGGTTACATTGGTATTTAAAAACGGAAAACCTAAAAAGGGTGCCGCGTTCACAAATCCTCCAGCCATTCCCAATAAGGAGTATAATTTAACATTATGGCTGTTGGTCCGCTTCTCGCCCTGGCATCTTAACATTGTGCTGATATATAAAATCAGTCCAGCTGTTTTATTTTCAGATGAAAACCCACGCTTAGCTTGTCATTTGTTTGTATCATGCCACCTAATTTTCTTGGAGGCACGAGGTTGAAATCAGAGAAATTGACATCGCGCGAACCCAGCAAATGAATAATCTTTTGTGCGTCTTCAGAGATTTGATAATTTACTTCGACGCGCTTGCGTACCCCCGCAATTTCAATATCAACAAGGCCGGTAATAGTTTCGGACCCGGCAGTTAAAACCGGCAGTTTATTGAGTGACAGAAAGCTGATATGCAGCAATGGGAACTGGGTCTCTTTCAAAGTCTTCCGCAGGTCGTGGGTCATTATGGAATTATGACAATCGAAACTTTGAACCTTTAAGTCGATATTTCCCGACAAAGCGACCTCTTTATCACTTTTATTTTTGAGAAAGAGCGTGTCGGTTCGGTCATACGCCGGGATCTCGCATGCAAACTTATTGATATTGGTAGTGCCGTTAACAGACAGATTGCTGCTTTCGCTAACCACCCATTTTCTTGTTTCCGTTGTTCCCGGTTTTCTTCCCGGAACAATGAAACCGCTGAGCGCAATGAACAGCAGAAATGTCCAGCTAATGTTTTTATGTCGCATTGCCATAAGGTTGTTGATTAAGGGTTAACCTTTGCGAATACCACTCCCGCTATGCTTGCCTGTAGTAATCCATACACAAACCAGCTTAATACCATAACAATAGTGACATCCAGCGCGCTAAACGAGATCCACATAACGGGTAGTAAGGCAACAACCGAATAGACCAGTCCAAATTCTAATCCCCGCAACAAACACGGGCCTTTGAACAAGCTTTTAAACCGGTCCCAAAACCATGATAGCGCGAAACTGAACACGAAAGCATGCAGGTAGAAAAGCGCATCCCTGCTGCCATCAGAATTAAACAACGGGTTATTATATTCTGTAAACAGGGCCGGGAAAAACCGGATAGCCAGAAACAGGCCGCCATAGCTAAGTACAAATAATATACACCCGGCAATTAGCCCGGGGATCAATAAATTTTTCATGGTGGTAGGATTTGAATCAGATTTAAAAAAATCCCCTTAGCGACAAGCCAGGGGATTTTGTATAGCATTAAAAGGCAATAGAGGCCTCTAATATGGCTCCGTGGAAATTCCCACCATTAAGGATATTATTGGTAGCATAATTCAAATAGTCCTGGTTAACATACTCGGCTTTCATCATAATGTTTTTTGTTAAAAACCACCCAAACGAGCCGGCTTCCCTGTTAACCGTAATATTTGAGGTATATCCCTGCAACAACGCGGTTACGGTGTTGTAACGAAAGCCCACCCAAAAGTTTTCTTTACCTTGGGGAAACCTGTATATCAAATCTGCGGCATACTGGGTAGCTTGCCTGTTTACGGTTTCTGTAATAGCCCTCCCATGCGCGTCTTCAATTGTCCCAAAAAACTCCAGTCCCTTGTATTTTAAAAACAAGTTTCCCATGTAAGTATGCAATTCCTCGCTAAATCCGGGGTTTAATCTTCCCGAAAACGGACTGTAATCATTTTCATCGCTTAATACAGTGGCATTTGCAACGGCCTGGTTTTCCATTACATCAAAATAATGCGACCCGGTACGGTCACCGCCAAAAAGGGTATTGCTGTTATCGCTGTTAACTGTATAGAATGAGCCTGTTACCCTGAACCTAAAGTCTGGGTTAATTTGTTTATCAAAACCTATTTTTCCATGGAAAGCAGGGTCATATTTATTAGGTTGACCTGTTAAAGAATCGATTTTAGTGGCTGTAATAACTGTAGGGTCAAGTTCGCCATCAGATATTCCACCCATTAAAAACAACCCGGATGTACTGTGGTAATAAACTTCGGCCCCAATTTCGGTAGCAAATTCATCCATGATATAATTTTCAACAAAAGGGTTGTAAATGGTATTACCCCCGTCAGACCGCCGGTAATGCTGGTCGCCGTAATCAATATCATTCTGGCCTATTTTAATGGTAAAGCTTTTCATCAGTTGATTTACAAGGTCACTATGCAGAAATAATAATTTATCAAATTGAATATAGCCGCCTTTAACCCAAGTATCCTCATGGTGCCTGGTAGCCAGGTAGACGGTTATATTCATCCGGATACCATCTTCTAACTGGGCATCAACATTCAGATTGGCCATTGGCAGGTCAAACCCATTGCTTAGCGGTATCAAGCTGTTTACATTGCCAACAAACCCTGTTTTTGTTAAGGGTGTAGCGGTATTAAAGTTTCTCAATCCCTGGAACTCCATTTCAAAGTTTCCTCCAACTCTTACTTTCATTCCGGTGAATGGGATAGTGTCTTTTTTACTGGTTTCAAACATATTTACGCCATACATATTGTTGGGACGGAAATATTGCATTTGTGATTCCTGTGCTTTTGCTACGGCAGTAACCATGCAAAAAAGTATTATCAGTTTAATTTTCATGATATGTGTTAATAGATAATGGGTAAATAAATTTGTTTTATGCACCTGCCTGTTTTTTATACACCAGCGTAAAATCCAGGGTAATGGCATCGCCGGTTTTCATCGCGCCCAGCATAAATTTGGGTGGTTTAACCTGGTAGTCGGTCATGTTTAACTTTTCAGATCCGGTACAGCTAATAGTCTCGTCCGCGTTAACTACACCATAAACATCCATGGTTACTTCTTTGGTAACACCGGCGATAGTTAGGTTGCCACGAGTTTTGATCAGAAATTTATTTCCTTTGTCCGGCGTTATGGTAGCAGCGCTTAATTTGTAGGTAATGCTTTTATTGTCATCAGATTTTAATGCTTTATAAGCATTCTTATCCAATCCGCTTTCCCCGCTTTTCAAATCAAGTACAGCAAGCGAAAAAGTTAAAGCTTTAAGAGAAATGAGTTGATGTTCATTACCCGGTTTAAAGCCAAATTGTGCCTCACCGCCGAAAGTTTTTGCATTCATGGTCCAGTCGTGCAGGGTGGACGTACCCGACAATTTCATGTTGACATCCTTATCGGCAGTCAACTTGTAATTTGTTTGCGCCAATAAACGTTGGGGCATGGTGCCTAAAATAACCGCAGTGATTATGATGGCAAGTGTTGAGATGTTGTTACTTAAATTTTTCATCGTATTTTGTTTTTTGATTGATGATCAAAAGTAGGGCGCACTCAAGGCGCAGGGAATGACGACTATTGTGCCAATAAATGACAGAGATCACTTTATTAATGAAACATTTACGTATATCTTACGTATGTCCGCATAAAGCAAAACGCCCATTCCCGTTTAGGGCCATGGGCATTTTGCTGGTTTTAGGGGTTAGCTGATTTTTAAAATACAGGCAGACTCTCGCTGACCTTTGAAAATGGAAAGATCAGCAGCGGCTTAGCCAAGCTTATAGCCAGTTTTTGTGTTACGCTTTCTTCAAATATTTTTTGAAAAATATTGCGTTTACGGTGGACTAATACCATCAAATCGATGTCGGTATGTTCAGCCACCCAATCCAGGCCTGCTATCACACTTTTATTTTGTATGGCCCTGTAATATATTTTTGGATAGTGGGGCGGGGCAGTTTCCTGGTTAAAAAAGTATTTGGTAATATGTTCCTTTTCAATTTCCATTGATCTGTCAGCCGCTACGTGGGTAATCAAAATTTCGGAATCAAAATATTTGGTTATTCCATATAAGCTGTGCAAAATATCCATGCCGTTATGGGCCAGGTCGGTTGCAAATGAGATTTTTTTAAACCCGTTAAACTTTGCCTGGGGAGGAATTACCATCACCGGAAATTCGGCTTCTTCAATGATGTCTTTTGTATGGTTGCCAGAAAGCATTGTAGATAGGATACCCGCACTATGTTTAGAGATTACCGCCATCAGAATATTGTATTTGCCCGCAACTTCATTTATTCGGTCGATTACCGACCCAGCCAGGCTGCATTGATTGACTTCGGGCCTAAAATGAATATGGGGGCATTGGTTAATTTCTGATTTTAACCGGGCAGCCAGTTTGCCCAGATCTTCAATGCTGTTTTTTTCACAAGCCTCCAACGGCCAGGCATTGCGGTCTGAAATTCTTGGGCCCTGCGGTAACTCGTAGATATTACACAATAGCAAATTTGCTTTTATACTTTGGGCTATCTTTAAGGCATAATGTGCTGCATAATCGGCATTGGGAGAAAAATCTGTTAATACTAATATCGTTTTCATGATTTTATTAAATTAATTTTTATACTTTTTCAAATCGGTTATAAAGGGCGCTCTCAAGTGCTTCCCGATGATCAGGGGCTATTATTTATCTTTTTTAAATCAGTAATATCAATAGACTTTCCTGCTTTGACCGCTTCCTCAATAAAGGAAAAAACCAGGTTTTTAACCAGCCTTAAATATTCAGTTAAGGCCTTTATTTCAGTTTCGAGCGCGATGAATTTTTCAACCAGGTCAACCCCGATCTCCTTATCCGAATCGTTTACAAAAGGCTCAATAAATTTTAAGAGTTCAACCACCTTAATCTTAATACCCGGAATATTAGTGTGCTGCTGTTCTAATATTTTTATAAAATTATTTGCCTCATATAGTTGCAGGCCCTCGGTATAAGCATGATATTTATGAAGCGCTTTTTTTAAAAATCTAACTTCATCTTCTACAAAATCAATGTCTGATATCCAATGGCTGCTTTCTATATACAATTCCTGTAATTCCAGGTCAAGTTGACCGTTGTATTTTATTGTTTCCATTATAAAAATGTTTTGTGATGTAAAAGTGGGCACACCCGGCGGTTTATTTAATGACATGCCTCATTCAGAAATATGACAGATATCAATAAAGTAACAAGTGCCCGGGTTAATCGCTTTAAAATATCGCCGGTTTAAATTTTTTATTTCAAATATGATCACCGTCAGTTTTTATTTATGATGCGAACGGTAGTTTTGGCCAATTGGAATTTTCCGTAAATGTTAAACAGTTGTTTATTATGAGCCATACATTTCATATCCCGGTTTTAGGATTGGGGTATTCTATTGATACCCCTTTAAAAGTTGCCCGCTACGGGATATCGTCTGTAATGTCAATAGTGGATGACGAACTTATTGAAAGGATGAGGGAATACCATACAAAACGGAATAAGCAACTCTATATTCCTATTGCCAAATCAGCCGATGATGGGCGCGCAAAACGTATCACCGCCTATTTAAATATGGTTGAAGAACAAGTTAACAAGCAATTTGAAGAACTAAAAAAACAATTGTTTGTTGCCGGCAACGACATTTGCCGCTATTTTGAATTATTGCCCGAATCGTCTCAATTAAGGCAAGGGTATGATCTGATGATGGAATATCCAGACGGCGAAAGAAAGACCATCTTTCAAAATATCCTTAAACAATTGATGGTAAAAGGAGCAATCGATGTTAATATCATGTCCAAGGTAGATAAAATGAACTTTACCGCTGACGGCGATTATACGGGAAATGAAAACACAGATGCGCTGGCCGCGTTGCGGGGATTTGCGCAAAGTAATTTAACCTCGTCCGTTATTTTATCTGCCGGTATGAATCCTAAACTATATGCTTATATTGAAAATTTTAGCCATTTCTATCCGAATGAAAACGGGTATCTGTCAAAAAAGATAATTTTAAAGGTCAGCGATTTCCGGTCGGCATTTATTCAAGCTAAATTCCTGGCTAAAAAAGGCTTATGGGTATCAGAGTTTCGTGTTGAGTCGGGCTTAAATTGTGGCGGACATGCCTTTGCTACGGAAGGATTTTTACTTGGGCCGATACTGGATGAGTTTAAGCAAAAGCGAAAAAACATGCTGTTGGAACTGTCTGATATATACCGGGATGCGCTGATTGCCAAAGGTATAACAACAGTTGATATTCTGCCACAGCGCATAAGTGTACAAGGCGGAATAGGGACCGCCGCCGAACATGATTTTCTTTTAGCATACTATCATTTAGATGCCGCAGGTTGGGGAAGTCCGTTTTTGCTGGTTCCTGAAGTTACCAACGTGGATGAAAAAACTTTAAATAAGTTAGCCACAGCCAGGGATAGCGATTTTTATTTAAGCAGCGCATCACCTTTGGGTATATTATTCAATAATTTTAAAGGCAGTTCAATAGACACGCAACGATTGGAGCGTTTAGCAAAAGGACGGCCCGGCAGCCCGTGCACTAAAAAATATTTATGTACCAATACCGAGTTTACCGAACAGCCCATTTGTACCGCTTCGCGCGAATACCAAAACTTGAAAATAAAGCAACTTCAATCGCTGCCGTTGAGCGATGAAGAATATGATTTACAATACGATGCGGTAACCGAAAAAATATGCCTTTGTGAGGGCTTATGTTCATCAACTTATCTTAAATACGAACTCAGTAAACCTAAAGAGAATACAGCGGTGGCCATATGTCCGGGCCCCAACCTGGCTTATTTTGATCGCGTATATTCGCTTGAAGAAATGGTTGATCATATTTATGGCACTGCAAACTTGCTTGATAAAATTAAGCGACCGCATATTTTCATCAAAGAACTTAATCTTTATATTGATTATTTACAATCGGACCTACAGGCGCAATTAAAAGAGATGAATGAAAAGAAGAAGAAACATTTGAGCCAGTTTAAAAGCCAGTTGCTTGACGGGATAAACTATTACAAACAACTATTTATACAATCGGCAAACGAAACATCCAACCTAATTTTGGAAACATATAACGAACTGATAGTTTCTGAGCATAAACTAAATTGTATAAATATTTAAGTTGCCGTTATTCTAAGGGCATGCGCCCGCAATGTAAATTTATCAACCTATTTATGTTCAAGCAGCCATTTAAACGGCTACCTTTTTCAGGGCCTAATTAAAATTGTGGCAGCGAAGCCATTGGATGTGTGTAAACCAACAACGGTACAGTAACATTGGATGCTGTTCTTTTAGTGACGCTGGACTTAAAGAAAAAATCAAACAAATTGCCCCTGCGATGTATCATCACCAGCATATCTGGTTTTTTGTCCTCTAACGCCAGGGCTAACCCTTTTTTCACATCCTTGTTATATATATTACGGAAACTGGCCCGCTTGTAATTGACTTTCAGCACCATTTCCTGCATAAACGCGTTCTCTGATTTATTATGTTCGGTATCGGCGTGAGTTTCGGGGCTTACGTTGGCGACTATCACATCGGCAGGAAATTCTTTTGCCAGCCCGGCCACCGCATTGATATAATTTATATCATTGAGGTCAAGGTCTGTCGCAAAAACAATATGTTCCAAATCCCTGATCGGAGCATTTTCCGGAACTAATAACAGTGGAAACGTAGCATCGTCGATAAGGCTGCGGCAATTGTTTCCTAATATAAATGTAGCTATAGCATCCCTGCCGTGGGTACCTGCCACCAACAGCACAATATCTTTATTGCCTTCCAGGGTTGCGAGAGAATAAGCTAATGGCCCTTCTTCGCATTGACAAGTTATTGCGGGTAAAAAAGCACCAGGCAACGGCCTTTCGTTTAAGCCATGCTTTAATTGATTGCAGAATTTCTTAAGGCTATTTTTCGCATCTGCCTTTATTTCTTCGTATTCGTGAAGCGGCCCGGCCACCTGGGCCGCCGCCATCAGAATATCTGCAGGCACCAGGAACGCGTTAAACAACAGGACATTTGCATTAATCTTTTTTGCTAAATGCAGCGCATATTTCGCGGCATGTTCTGAACGTTCAGAAAAATCGATAAGTACAGCTATAGTTTTCATTGGAAACAACTTTAAGTTATAGCATAAAGTTGAACAAAAGAACTTGGGCAAAAAATGAGGGATATCACCAAAAATGTTGCTGTTGGTCAACAATCAACCGGTTGTTTAGTTGGGCCAATCTTTTCATAACACTTGATTTTAGTATTATAAAGGTCAAACATCTTTTGCGGCTAAATAATGATTTTCGTCAGGTCATAAATTGACTTTAAGCACAAGTGTGTTCAATACCCCAGCTCCATACAATTAAACCCGGCATCGTTCAATATCGATTCGATATAACGGGGAGAAACATTGTTGGCTACCACCCTTAATATCCGGTCGCAGTCTTCCAGGTCAAAGTTCCAGTCTTCAATAGCAGGTATGGAGGTTAGCAGGGGACTTACCCTGCTAACCTGTTCCGGTCCGGAAACGCTTGTTGCAAATACCATTATGTTCATTTGGTGTTGATTTTTAAATCCGGGGTCATAAATCTCATGAAAAAGACTTTTGACTCAAGACTTAGAACTTAAGACTAAAACTATTCTACCGGTTTCGCAGCTTCGGCAGCATTGTTATCCCATTCTGCTTCAAACGGATGGCGGTTACCGTGGCCCCAGTGGTGCCTTCCGCCACAACGCTGCTCCCATTTTTGCTTAAATTCATCCTTTTCATCAGGTGTCATGTTTTTAAAACGCTCCAGCATACGACCGCGCATCCAGGGTGGGCCGCCAAAGTGACGACCTCCTTTTCCGAAGCCAAATAATATCTTGCATAAAATAAATATGCCCATTGCCTGCCAAAATGTGATTGCACCTACATGCAATATTGCAGGTAATAAATTGTTCCAAAGTTCCATTACCGCCAGGCTAACCAGGGATAAGATGGCGGCAACCCCAAACGGGATAAACAGCAACCTTCTTTTATAAAATGATGTTTTCATGTTCTTAATTTTTTTAATATTGTTTAATTTCCTCGTACAATTGTTTTAGCCTGTTACGCAAATGCAGTACCGCATAACGCTTGCGCAAAACCAGCGTATTGGTATTCAATCCGGTCAGTTCGGCTATTTGCTGGAAAGGTATATCATCCAGCTCATGCCATATAAATACCTGTCGTTGCTCTTCGGGCAACTCATCCAGCGCAATAAATAGCTGCTCCCAAAAAAGGTTGCGCAGGTATTCAGTTTCCGGGGTGTTATCGTCGGCCAGCAGGATCTCTTTGAAAGCAAACACATCTTCCTCGTCGTCATCTGCCAAAAAATCATCCAGCAACGTTTCCGATCTCTTTTTATGCTTATCGGTGATCTTGTTTCTCGCTACCTTGTACAGCCAGGCACCTGTCTGCTCAATAGGTTCCGAATTAACAAGCGCACTAAACTGGTACCAAACATCCTGCAGAATGTCTTCGGCATCGGCATCGCTTTTCACCCTCCGGCGGATAAAACCCAGCAGGTTTTTGCCATACAATTTTATCGCTTGTATGATATTGCTGTTTTTATCGTCCGACATCAGGGCTGTTGTTACCAATTGTATTGTTGTTTAAAGATATAGACGATTGGGGGATAAAAACATTTCAAAGAATTTTAATTTAATTTTTAAAGGTTTAGCTGTCACCGTTTTTACCCTATCCTCCTCTTTTCCCTAAAATTAGGGAAAGGTATCGCGCGTAGGCCACCTCTTTTGGATAACGTACAAGCTATCCTTGCAAACATGATAGCACCTTTCCCTAAATTTAGAGTAAGATGGGCCAATGCCTTATCGCCCCTCTTTTTTACTTATGGCTGACTGCCACCCCCACAATTAGCACGAACTTTGACGATTGTTGTAAAGACGTTATTTACTCATGGCTAATAAAAAAACATTGATTTTAGGCGCTACGCCCGATAGCAGCCGGTATGCATACCTGGCCGCCAACAGGCTGGTAAAAAACGGGCATAGTATTATAAACGTAGGCATAAAAACCGGCGAGGTTGCCGGTGTGCCTATTGAGAAACCCGAAGTTATTCATAATGGTATTGATACCATCACCTTATACGTCGGCCCGCAGCATCAGCCCGCATTATATGATTATATTTTAAATACGAATCCCAAACGCATCGTGTTTAATCCCGGTACTGAAAATTCTGAACTTCGCCGCATGGCAAATGAAAAAGGTATCGAAACAGAGTATGCCTGTACATTGGTGTTATTATCAATAGGGCAATATTAAACCCGGATAAAACCGCTCAAAGTTTAAAACATTTTTTGCCGCCTCCGGTTAACTGTATAACAACCATTACTCCGTTAAATATCAGTTAATTATGAAAACTATCATTAAATTATTTTTGAGCTTCCTGCTGCTTGGCGGCTCATTGTCATGCTTCGCGCAAAAAAGTGACCTGAAAGAATATGTTGCAAATATCCCTGAAGGCAGAAATATTGTTATTCAACCGCACTTCTTAAATAAAAACCATGTGACCGGAAAGATCGCCATTGACTTTGTTGTCGACAAAAAAGGTAACGTAATTTCGGCCACCGCAAATGATAAGGGCACCACGGCCACAGACAAAGCTTTTGTACATCAATGCGAAAAGGCTGTAATGGCAGCCAAATTCAGTGAACTGAAAAATGGCTCAGAAACACAGAAAGGGAGTGTGTCTTTTGCATATTGATGTTCACGCGTGGAAGCCGCTCAAATTTTTATAAGCGGTCTCCGGGTCTTTCTGCCGGATGGCACCTTATGGAATGATTACATGCCAAAGGCACCAAACCCACCGGCAAAATTAAGCTGATGGATTTTGAAATGGGATTTGCGGAGAGCTTTTGATACTATAAATAATTCGCTTCCGCTAGGCCCTTCTTTGAGAGATTTTGTGGACACCGTCATTTAATAGATGCTTCATTAAAAAGTTCAATAGTTTCATCCTCGGTCAGTTTTTCAATTATATACATTCTTTTTACTGCTAAATATCCTTAGTGTTATATAAAAGTACAATGTTATTACTGCTTGAGGGTATTTATTTAAGTTATTATTAAAAAAGCCTCCCCAACCGGGAAGGCTCAAATAAATCCGAAATCAAACTTCCGAAATCCGATATTAAGAAGCCATTTGCCTTCTTATAATATTCAGTGCGCCACCGGCTTTAAACCATTCTATTTGCTGTGCATTATAGGTATGGTTTACCGCGAAAGATTCTTCGGTGCCGTCGCTGTGGTGCAATACTACGGTTAACTGCTTGCCGGGTGCAAAGGTGGTTAATCCGTTGATGTCGATAACGTCGTCTTCCTGAATTTTATCATAGTCGTTGCTGTCGGCAAAAGTTATGCCCAGCATGCCTTGTTTTTTCAGATTGGTTTCGTGTATACGGGCAAATGATTTTACCAGTATGGCGCGTACACCCAAGTGGCGCGGTTCCATAGCGGCATGCTCACGTGATGAGCCTTCGCCATAGTTTTCATCGCCAACTACAATGGTGCCAATGTTATTTGCCTTGTAATCGCGTTGGGTAGCAGGTACCGGCCCATATTCGCCGGTCAATTCGTTTTTAACACTGTCGGAATTGCCATTAAAGTAATTGATAGCGCCGATGAGCATATTGTTGGATATATTATCCAAATGCCCGCGGAACTTCAGCCACGGCCCGGCCATTGAGATATGGTCGGTAGTACACTTGCCTTTTGCTTTTATTAATAGGCGCAGACCGTTAATGTCCGTACCTTCCCAGGCCTTAAACGGCTCTAACAATTGCAGGCGTGATGATTTTGGGTCAACCTTAACTTCAACACCACTGCCATCCTCGGCAGGTGCCTGGTAACCAGCATCTTCAACCGCGAAGCCTTTTATAGGCAGTTCAATTCCTTTAGGCTCGTCAAATTTAACAGATTCACCTGCGTTGTTGATCAGGCTATCGGTTAACGGGTTAAAGGTCAGATCGCCTGCTATAACAAATGCGGTCACAATTTCGGGTGATGCCACAAACGCGTGCGTATTTGGATTGCCATCATTGCGTTTGGCAAAATTACGGTTGAACGAAGTAATGATGGAGTTTTTGCGTGTGGGGTCATCAGAATGACGCGCCCATTGGCCGATACATGGTCCGCAGGCGTTAGCCAGCACCACGCCGCCCATACTTTCAAATGTACCCAAATAGCCATCGCGTTCAACGGTATAGCGTACCAGTTCAGAACCGGGTGTGATGGTAAACTCGGCAGCGGTTTTTAAATTTTTGCTGATAGCCTGCTCCGCAATTGAAGCCGAACGGGTAATATCTTCATAAGATGAATTGGTACACGAACCTATCAAACCAACTTCCAGCTTCGCGGGCCAGTTGTTTTCTTTAACCGCCTTGGCGAATTTAGAGATCGGCCATGCCAAGTCAGGCGTGAACGGACCGTTTACATGCGGTTCCAATTCGTCAAGGTTAATTTCAATAACCTGGTCAAAATATTGATGCGGATCGGCGTAAACTTCAGGGTCGCCGGTTAGGTGATGTTTAACGGCGTTTGCCAAATCGGCAATGTCGGCACGCTCGGTACCACGCAGGTAGGCTTCGCTCTTGGTATCATAACCGAAGATAGAAGTAGTGGCACCAATTTCGGCACCCATATTACAGATGGTACCCTTGCCTGTTGCAGAAAGCGATTCAGCGCCTTCGCCAAAATATTCAACTATCGCGCCTGTACCGCCTTTTACGGTGAGTATACCGGCAACAACCAGTATCACATCCTTTGCAGATGCCCAGCCGGAAAGTTTCCCGGTTAATTTAACACCAATTAGCTTAGGAAATTTTAGCTCCCAGGGCAGGCCGGCCATAACGTCGCAGGCATCGGCCCCGCCAACACCAATAGCAACCATGCCCAAACCACCCGCGTTAGGGGTATGCGAGTCGGTACCGATCATCATACCGCCGGGGAATGCGTAATTTTCTAAAACTACCTGGTGAATAATACCTGCACCTGGTTTCCAGAAACCAATTCCATATTTATCCGACACCGAGGCCAGGAAATCATAAACTTCTTTATTTACATCTATGGCAGTGCTCAAATCGGCATCGGCACCAATTTTTGCCTGTATCAGGTGGTCGCAATGCACGGTAGACGGCACCGCAACCTGCGGGCGGCCAGCCTGCATAAATTGCAGCAGCGCCATTTGCGCCGTCGCATCCTGCATGGCCACGCGGTCGGGTGCAAAATCTACATAATCCACACCGCGGGTAAGCGCGTGCGTAGCGTCGCCTTCAGAAAGGTGAGCGTATAATATTTTTTCGGTGAGTGTAAGATGTTTACCTGTCGCCTTACGGGCAGCATCAATTCTGGTGCTGTAGCGGTCGTAAACCTTTTTGATCATGTCTAAATCAAAAGCCATTGTATTGATTTTATGGGTAAGAAAATGGTTACAAGCAAGAAAAAAATGCTTAGGCCGCGAATTTACAAAAAATTAAGGGGAATGGTAATTGCAGTTAGGGTAAATGTTATTTGGAGATGTTCTAAATTAGCGTCGTCCCCGAATTGTCCTTACGAATTATAAAATTTCACGAAATTCAGAGTGTGAAAATGATATAAAAAGCGTTGTGAGTCTGAGGCACTCGAAGACTTGCGGACAAAGGCCTTTACGCACATGCTTCGAGTGCCTCAGCATGACACCCACCTTAAAAACAAACATGGTTGATTAAATTAATTTCCCGGTGGCCTGGTAGTTGGGGATTGCGTATCCTTTTTATTCATAAAAGGTATTTTTTTCCAGATGGATTGGTCGTTGGGTACTTCAATGCCTTCATCCCAGGTATTTACACTTGCTAAATCACCTTTGCGGTTCCATGTTTTCCATACACCGTCTTTAAGGCCGGCTTTAAAATTGCCTTCTTCCTTCAAATTCTTATCGGGGTAAAAGGCGATGTAATGCCCGTTTAACAACTGGCCGGTAAAGCCGCCCTGGGTAGAATGGATAATTTTATTAAAATACCAGTAATAGTACCGGTCGTTTTTAATTTTTGGATCATTTTTAACGGGCTCAATGTCTGCCGTTATTTCCTGCGTGGAATCGGTTATATGAATTTGCAGATCATATACATTATTGGTAGGCCGGTTATTGTTGTTAGAACTGGTAGCCCGATTATTATTGTTGTTGTTATAATCGGTAGTGCGCTGAGCGTATAACTTACCCGCGCTACAGAATAATATAATTAGGATAATTTTTTTCATACTGATTGTTGCCAACATAACTTGTTAGTATGACAACAGTTAGCAAAAAAGGTTTAATATATGTTACATATTCTTTTAACTATAACACAATTAAATTTCATTTAAATAAAGCTGCTGATGCATTGCACTTCATATATGGCTGCCCATTTGTCTGAACTACGATTTTTAGGATTTGGGGATGGCCATGATGCTTTAATCATGGTTCAGACAGAGAATGGAATGAATATCCTTGTTTACTCCATACTTCCATCACCCCCGGCAAAACATATTCCAACCTCGGGAACGCTTTCAAACTATCATGA
>Ga0302309_10000397_pt1 | contig 50549 bp, 61 predicted proteins | sample III_Palsa_N1_1_FD_200453 | JGI IMG/M metagenome (GOLD analysis project Ga0302309, IMG submission 200453) | Peat permafrost microbial communities from Stordalen Mire near Abisko, Sweden - III_Palsa_N1_1 | ecosystem: Environmental > Terrestrial > Soil > Palsa > Peat permafrost | place: Sweden...
GCTCAGGCTCGTTGCGAAGGTTCGTAAGCAACGCAATTAGACGGTCGATCTCGGCAGCCGAGAGTCCGAGGCTGACACCGTACCAACCATTGTTCCAATTTTCGATCTCGCCACGCATACGAATCCCTATATACGCCTAACGCTGGAGTTAAGCGGCGCCGGAGGCGTCCGCCTTGAACGAGTTGTTAGACGTCATCTACATCCTGCCAATGACCACATAGCTCGCAGCTACCGCCGAGAATTGGCACTGTCAGCTCGCCGCACGAGTCACAGCACACCGGATGCTTCCCTTGCTTTTCAAGCTTGGCCTCAATGCGTGCTCCGTGCGCCTTAGAAAACTCGTAAAGGTCGTCGATTAGCATGCGCCATGTGTCGTCTTGCTTGAAGTCACTGGAAAGGTCAACGCCAAGCTCGTCTTTGCCAAATGCGAAAGCAAAGCTAAGGGCATTGCCCACAATGACCCTTGCCTCTGACTCAGTAGCGGACCACTCATAGTGCTCAATGGCATTTCGTGTCTTGCGGAGTGATTTTATGTGCACTATGTCTTGATCAGACAGAGCCGCCCCAGCTATCCGTTTAAGACGAGAAATGGCCGTATCAACAGTTACGGTACGAGCTTCAAGGCTAGGATACTTATCTACATTCTCCCAGACGAAGGCAGGGTTTGTTTGGCGAAGTTTTTCTTTGAGGAGCAGCTCAATGGCGTGTGCAGAACTAACAATTGCGTGTTTAAGGCGCGAATGATGATCGCCGACGTCTTTCCACGCCATCAACTCGACTGCTTGACGAAGCGAGTCCTTGGCGTTGCCTATCAGGTCGAACGTGATTTTCTTTGGCATGGCCATGCGACACGCCTTCTATGACGTCTAACGCTGGAGTTAAGCGGCGGCGTAGCCGTCCGCCTTGAACGAATGGTTAGGCGGCAACACGAGTGGCAAAGCGCAAGCGATTGCCGTCCGGGTCTGTGACAACCATTTCCCTGGAACCCCACGCCGTATCTTGTGGAGCTTCAGTTGGCTTGATGCCAGTAGCGCTGAAGAGATGGAAGCATTCATCAACGTCAGGCACAACGAAATAGACAGCAGCGCCTACTTTGCAGTCTCCAGTGTGCTCGGTCAGGAAGATGGTCTGACCTTGTCGCGTTAGCTGTAGAAAGAGCGGAAAGTTCGGCTCGAACTGATGCTGCCAATCAACAGTGAAGCCAAGGCCTTGCACATAGAACGGCAAGCTATCAGCCGCACGGGTGATCCGAAGCTGCGGTATGACTGTCTGACTCACGATGTACTCTCCCTGCCGCCTAACGCTGGAGTTAAGCGGCGGCGTAGCCGTCCGCCTGGACGAATAGTTAGACGTTTCCGTGGCGTTGAGCCAAGCGAACGATAGCGGCAGCGGCTGGCAGCATGAATACTGCCAACAACGCGCCGGGAAGAAAGGTTGTGAAATTACTAAATGCTTGAGGGTCAACGAAGACGAGACGGTACTGCCAGAGTAGACCCGGTACAACCGCGAGAATTAAGTAGATGAAGAGCTTGAACGGACGCAGCTTGCATAGAACATAGGCGGCTGGCAGGCAGAGCGTAATGTTGATTAGCCAATCCTGCACGTAAACGACCACTTTCCAGGAAAAGCCCGTAACGCCATGCATAGCTAGCCAGGAAGGAATCGGGGAGTGGACTGCAATGTAGGTCCAGGCATAAAGCAGAAGGACTACTTGTGAAATGCCCACCACAAGGGCAATTAGGGTCGCAACGATGAGGTTGTCAGATTTCACAGGGTGCCTCCCAGAAACGCCTAACGCTGGAGTTAAGCGGCGGCGAAGCCGTCCGCCTTGAACGAATTGTTAGCTCTCGCCGGTAAAGCTGAGCAAGAACCCATTGCCTAGCCCATAGGGGCGCTTCAATTCTTCGATGTGATTGCCAACGCGGGAATTCATGCCCATTGAGCAAATGGAGCCGGTTGACCGGAGTACCACTAACGCGCTCTGGATGTAGGGTTGAAGTTCTTCCACTGAGGCAGGATTCAGCACTATTTGGAGCTGCGCGCCAGGATTGTTGATCAGTTGACTCGAAATATCGGGTCCACACAGTTCAGTCAGGAGGGCGGCTAACGAATCGACTGAAACGTTGATGCGCGGGCTGAGTTCGGCTTTATAAAGACGCAGAGCTTTCCTATCAATTACGTCGTTATGAGCCATCTTATGGTGTTTGTCGCAAAGAAGGATCAGGTTCTGTGGGTTATTGTTGTTGCGATCTTGATCGATATGGTGAATCTCAAGATACGTGTGCTCGCTGCAGCCTTTGACTGCACAAGCATGGCCAGATTCGACCTCAATCGCGCGCCGCAACTCGGCAGGTAACGACGGACGATTGGTTTCATACTTGTCGGAACTCATGGAATCCCCATTGAGAGCTAACGCTTCAGTAGTGCCTTGATTCGGCAATATGCACTGGATGTTCAGCTTCCCTGTGCGCCCCTTTTCCGCATTAATCCTACACGAGATCAAGACCTTATCTGATGTTCCCGGAGTCGGCATCGTCGATACGCTGCCACACAAACCTTTTTATCCGGGGCGCTATGTCTTATCCACCACAATCCGCGGGGATATCTGGGGCCCTTCCGACTGCACCTGTTCCACGCTTGTTCGACGAAGTTCGACGGCACATACGGGTTAAACACTACAGTTTGCGCACCGAGAAGATCTACATCGGATGGATAAGGCGGTTCATCTTGGCCAACGCCAAGCGTCATCCGCGAGAGATGGGCGCAACAGAGGTTGAGGCGTTCCTGTCACTCCTCGCGGTGCAGGGAAAGGTCGCGGCCAGCACCCAGAACCAGGCGTTGTCGGCCTTGCTGTTTTTGTATCGGGTAGTCCTTGAGATCCCGTTGCCATGGATGGAAAACGTTGTGCGCGCCAAGCGGCCAAAGCGCGTGCCAACGGTACTATCGCAAGACGAGGTGCGTTGCCTGCTGGCACACATGGAAGGCCGGCCGCAGCTCTTGGCGAGCCTGCTCTATGGCACCGGCATGCGTTTGATGGAATGCCTGCGCCTGCGGGTCAAGGATGTGGATTTCGCACGCAACGAGATTACGATACGCGGTGGCAAAGGGGCCAAGGATCGCCATACCGTGTTGCCCAAATCGCTGATCGAGCCGCTGCAGCGCGAAATCGAACGTGCGCGGATTCTGCATGCCGCCGACCTAGCCGCAGGGTTTGGGGCAGCGGCCCTGCCGTACGCACTGGCACGCAAGTATCCATCGGCAGCGCGTGACTTCGGCTGGCAGTATGTTTTTCCTTCCGTACAGCGGTCGCTCGATCCCACCGATGGCATCGAGCGCCGCCATCACTTTGACGATGCCATCCTGGCGCGTGGATTGAAGACAGCACGTCATCGTGCAGGCATCATCAAGCCACTGAGTGCGCACACGCTGCGGCATTCGTTCGCAACCCACCTGCTCGAAATGGGCTATGACATCCGGACCGTCCAAGAGCTGCTCGGGCACAGAGATGTCGCTACGACCCAGATCTATACCCACGTCCTCAATCGCAGCGCCAGCGGGGTCCTGAGTCCATTGGATCGATGAATGCGGGATGTCGACCCAACTGGAGTAGTGAACGCCACGCCAGGGGCTCGCACTGGCAGGCCCCGGGAAACACAGCTGTCCCATCGGGTCTGCTTGCACGGCCGGTATTCCCGCCACTCCCGGAAAAATGGACGCCCCCAAAGCGACGTTCGCGACCGGCTCAAATGGGTCGATAGCGGAGGTGACTGTATGTCAGCCGGGATGAAGCTGGCGGGCAGCGGCGTCGGTCGTGCCTTCCGGGCGCGTGTTGAATGCGATGGCCGCGCCCGGCGCTGCCTTATGGACAATGTTCACTACCGTCTCGAACAGCGCCAGGCTTTTCGGCGGAATTCTGAGGCCACCGCCGATCACCACACAGTCATAGGTGGCGCTCTTCAGTTGTTTTTCTAGCGTGGCGCTGCCGGCCTCGTCGGGAGTGATCATGCACGTGTCGCCCTGCCACCCGCGTTCCTGGATCTTGGTGACAGCAACGGCGATAGGCCACGCCACGCCGCTAGGACATGATGTTGAGCAACGCATAAGAAAGAGGCGCTGACGCAAACCCAATGAAGAAACGAGCGTACAGATTAGATGGCCTAGGCACAAAGGCTAGTGCCATGCCTCCCAAAAGAATCGCTGCGTAGGCAAAAAATGACATGACCCACGTGGCGTAGAACGCAAAAATGTTCCCCTTGTTCGGGTTAAACAGAAACGCCACCACCACGGCTCCGTAGAAGAGCACTACCTGCGTTGATCTTGCTGGCATCAAAGCCCGGGGGAAGCGACGGATCGGAAAAATCTACGGTCTCCGGCTTCTGGCCGACAAACAGGATGCGGGTCATTCGGTTTTCTCCATTCAATGGCGGAGTTGGAAAGTTCTGACCATGAACTCGGCAACCACTATCTTGCCGTAAATGGCCGACGAGCCAAGCGTGCAGCAGGATCATGTTCATCGCAAAGGCATGAGTCCGTCCACACCTGTCATGGCGGCGCTACTGACCAAGCCAACACACGCACGATGGCTTCGACCGCAACCTGACCGGGACCGCCGAAGTCTGTGGCTCAGGCTAAATTCGATGCCGTGACTCGGCGATATGAATCAACGCCTTGGTTCCACCATCGCATGGGTTTGCAGTGGAATATGCCAAGAGCCACTGGCTGTGCTGGCGTGGATAACCAGCACGAGCCGAAATTTGCAACCAAACATCAGGCCTGCCGTTTGAAAGACATGACTGTAGCCCCATGTCGTAACGCATCCAGATAGTCGGCCCATGCCTGCATCATGCGGGTGCGCTCTTCAAGATACTGCGCGGCATGTGTGTATGCCGCCTTGACCTTGTTTAACTCTGAGTGTGCAAGTTGACGCTCAATGGCATCGGAGTTCCAACCCATCTCATTGAGTCGTGTAGCTGCCATGCTGCGAAACCCATGACCCGTCATCTCCTCACCGGAATAGCCCAACCCGCGTAAGGCCGCATTGATCGTGTTCTCGCTCATGGGTCGACGATCAGTGCGAATACCGGGAAACACGTAATAGCCCTGGCCGGTCAATGGCCATAACGCTCGCAGGATATCTACTGCTTGAGTAGACAGCGGCACAACGTGAGCCGCCTTCATCTTCATTCGCTCGGCCGGTATGCGCCAGATCGCGCCATCCAGATCAAATTCAGACCAAACAGCTTGCCTGAGCTCTCCAGGCCGCACGAAGACTAACGGAGCTAACTGAAGTGCCCTCAACGTCGTGAACTGTCCGCCGTATCCGTCCATTGCCCTCAATAATTGACCGATACGCAAAGGATCGGTAACCGCCGCATGATGCTTCCCCTTTGGTGGCTTGAGCACGCCTTTCAAGCTGGCTGTGGGATCACTCTCCACTTTTCCCTCCAACACGGCGTAGCGGAAGACTTGCCCCGCTTTCACCTTCGCCCGCTTCGCTGTCTCCAGCTTTCCGGTGGCCTCAATTTTGCGCAATACATCTAGCAACTGGCGTGGCGTGATTTCCGCGATGGGGCGCCGGCCAAGTTCGGGAAACAGAAAGGTCTCCAGAATCCAGCGTGTTTTGTTCGCTGTAACTTCGGCCACGTCTTGCCGAACCATCCAATCGCGCCCGATAGCTTCAAATGTTTCATTATTCGCACGCGCAGCTTCAACCTTCGCCCGTTTGGCATCTCTGCGCACAGCCCCAGGGTCTGCACCATTTGCCAGCAATTGGCGGGCATCCTCTCGGCGTAAACGCGCATCGAAAAGCGAGATCTCGGGATATACGCCGAGCGCTAACGTCTTGCGTTTACCCTCGTACCGGTAGTTCATGCGCCAATAGCGTCCCCCATCTGGCTTCAACAGCAAATACATGCCGCGACCATCGGACAGTTTCAGAGATTTGGCGGCCGGCTTGGCCTTGCGTATGGCGATATCGGTCAACATGGCGGTATCCGTAAGTTCATGCGATCGCATCTTACACAGATACAGCCAAAAGTACCGCCAAATATCATGCGCTTCCCTGACATCTCCTGACACGAGTTGAGACGAACTCCCAAAAAAAAACCCGCCTAAATAGCGGGTTTTAAAGTGTTTTGAGACTCAGTGAAGCTTCCTGAAACTCACAAATGGTGCCCAAGAGGGGCACCAAATCACACGATCTAGCAACGTTTCTGGTGATTTGTGTGCAATTCGTGTGCATCGTCACAAATTCCTCAACTCACCGGCCCGCCCATACAGCCATAGCGCCCCCCCCCCTCGCAGGCAGATACCTGCGGCACTACCCGTGCAACCCGGCTACGCTCATGAAACCACGGGGCCGATAGATCAAAGGGGTATCCATGATTGGGGAGATGAATTTCAATCCGGCATCATCCGGGGGCGTATGGGTTGGCGCAATAAGTGCGCTAGTAGCTGTTTTCCTTACAAGCGCTTTTAATGCTTGGCAGCAGCGGACCCAGCGCCGACATGATGCGAGATTCAAAGAGCTTGATCGCGCTTCAGGCCTTCGCAAGGAGGTCTATCTGAATGCGGCAAGTGATACGGCCAGAGCTATGGCGGCTTTGGGGTCTCTACCTACCGCCGAACTCACAGTATTGACTGAGGCGTCTGTCAACCTTGCCGCGTCGTTGGCTAAGGTGCAGGTGGTTGGTGAAGGCAATACGTCGCGCTTGGCGCACCAGCTTGGTTTCGAATTCTCGTTGGCGCAACTAACGCTTTTGAAAGAAGTGGCGCCTATCAGGCGTCTCAAATTTGATATAGACAATCTCAACGACCGTCTACGGAGTGCCGAAGAAGAGCGAGCAAGACTGATTGCAGCGTTGTCTCGTCATACCGAAACGCTAAATCAGAACAAGGCGGAGTTCAACGTTCTCAAGGAAATGGCGGAACGGCAGTACGTTTTGGTTGAAAGTCTTTTAAATGATCGGGCTAAATTATGGCGTCAGCATAGCGATGGACATGCCGACTACTCAGAAAATTTGATAGAACGGACACTTAGCGTGCGGTTATTGCATATGGATTTGATGGATGCTGTTCGCGAGGATCTTGGACTAGAGCCGCGCTCGCCAGAAATCAAAACAGAGATGGTGAACCAGTGGGAAGAAATTCGCGTTGCCTTGCATGACTTCGCCGACGCTCTCAGGCCCAAAGACTGAGGCCCCAAGTTACACTATCAATTCGAGTCCCCAAAAGGGACCAGAACCCCGAGAAAGCTACTTCGACCGAACAACGTCCGCAATCTCCCCGTCTGTAGCTGCTTTGACCAGGTAGGACAAAAGGCGGGGGCTTTAGCTGTCTAAGCGCTTTGCGAAGTAGTAGCGCTCTGCTTCTGCTCGCGCAACACGGTTGTATTCGTCTACGCCATGCCCCGACGTTTCGCAATCATCGTTCTCGGCTGCCAATAGGAGTTTCGGGCTGATTGGTATGCACTTTTGCGGCCCAATCACATCGGGAACGATGAATTCCACATCTAGCGACCGTATGATGCCCCATCGCCAATTGGCCCAGTCGCTGCGCTTCGCCCACAAGCCCCGTCCCATGATCCGTATCCCAGCGGCCGCTCGGGAACCAATGCTGCCGTCATTTTCTGGAACGATAACGCCCATCGCTTCGTACCGCTCTCGTTCGTCAAGGCTCAAGTTGTGGCCCGTTCGTCCGGGTAATGAGACAGCGGCTGGCCGTTCTCTTCGTACGTGCTCACGCTCCACGATTAGCGCAAAGAATGAAGTAGCCACTTGGTATGCTGAAGCATCTAAGGTCTGCAGTTGTCCGCTTTCAATGCTCCTGGCTAAGGTTTGGAAAGCCGTTTCAATACGTTTTGTGTCGGCCCCAGCTTCGGAGCGCTGATCCCATACACGGCTTGCGCAAAAAACTTCGGCGCTGGGGCGAAGCCTCTTAATGCTGCCGTCTTCCACGAAGCAGCATTTTACAAACCCGTCCGAGTCGGCGAAGCGTTCAATGGACGCTTTGGGTAGCACATGCTGTTTTTTAGTTAGTTGGTGCGGGTTGCCGTTTTGCGTCGGCTCCCCGCGATCAGTGTCGCCGGCCATATACCTTCCTGTGGATGGGGCCTCCTAAGTTTGAACCATAAGCGGTCCACTCGGACAACTTTATGGATTCGTGGCTACCTACTTCGGCCTCACAACGTCCGCAATCTCCCCATCGGTAGCTTCTTCCACGTCAGCGTCGCTGTTCGGCTTTTCTGCATCAACTATGCATCGGTAGCCGGCGCTGTCTATCGCGTGCTCGACGCGAGTCACTAGCCAATCACCCGCGACGCCATCGCGCCAAGTGCTATCCATCGTCAGGTTAGTTTCCGCCGTCATGTCGGGGCGGCCAGGCATATCAACGGTAAGCTTGAACTCTCCACGGGCGCGCTTCGCCTGCTCCGCCTTGACCGCCGCAATCGCCATCGCCTGATTCTTGAATCCCATGCGTAACCGCTTCACGGGGTCGCCAGTGCCTATGCTGACCTGGTGCCTCGCCGCTGCCCTGTTATCGCGATAGAACGCCACGACCGTGCCCGCGCTATCCCTCGTCGAAACGATCATGCTGTAGCGCGTCTGGCCAGACTTGCTGATGGATATCGTCGGCAGCTCGGCGCCGCTGACTGTCTTCGCGTTACCACGCTTGGCAAATATCAGTTTGCCACCGGCAGGCTTAGCAATGGCGTCGTATTTTTTCGCCAGACGGATCAGCAGGTTTATATCGGATTCGTCCGACTGGTCAATGTGCGGCAGCGGCACGCTCTGTAGTTCCGGCGACGTCGCGGCCGTCATGCCGTGCTCTTTCGCCATCTGCGCAACCATCGCGCCGATTTTCGTACCTGCCGGCCAGCTGCGCGACTTTTGCGACTGAAAATCAAGCTTGCCTTTCGGCGTGCCTTCATACGGCGCAGCGTTCGCGCGCAAGCACATTTTGCCAGGCCAGCCGGTAATCTCGACCTCATTGCAAACGAACAGACCTTTAGGCACAAGCGTGCCGTTGTAGCCGATCCATAATTGCAGTTCGGCGCCGCGCGGCGGAATCTTGACCGGGTTCGCTTCATCAGTATCGGTCAGCGTGATTTCCAGCGTATCCGACTGAAATCCTGTTTCATCTGTCAGGCGCAATTCGACGAACCGTTCCACGATGGCCGCAGTTATGTCCTTGTCGTTCGCCACGACCTTAAACGCTGGCGCATAGCTCAATCCCACAAGGAAACGCCCACAGACGGCGCCAAGGTAACCGGCGGCGCGTCAGGCAGCATTATCAGAACGCCATCCGGCAAAACGCAGCCCAGGTCGGCTAGGCCGGGATTGGCGGCATATACGGCGTTGAGCGTGTCAGCAGTGCAAGCGCCGTACTGGTTAAAAGCAACGCCGTCGACGACGTCGCCCGCGTTACTGCGATACGTTAGAGCCATAGTATTTAAGCGTCACCGAGAAAGTCTGTTTGCGAAAACTGCCGTCTTTTTTGAAAAAAGAACGGGTGTCGCTGATGCGTTGAATCACGAAATAATCAAGCACGGCGCCCGTACCTGACATCATTTGCAGCGGCCTGCCCTGCGATGCGATCGCGCGCAATGTATCGACCTGCACCGCGTCGCCTTTCCAGTCGGGATAGATCACGCCGGGCAACGTCACGATGTCGTCGCCCAAACCGACGAACTGCAACGCGTCCGTCTGACCGAAGCGATTTATCGACGCCCATCGGTATTCGGTAGATCGCTCTGCCTCTTGGAAAACGGCCGTGTTCAAAGAGAACTTGAATGGCCCAAGCATCAACAACACGGGCGCATTGCCGCTGTCGTTTGAGCTTTGAACGATGCTCTGCAAAACGTCGACCAGCCCGGTTACTACAGACACTCTTAGCTCCCTGCGCCATCAATCAATGAACCACGCTGCGCGACACCGTTCTGCTGTTTCTGCAGATCCGCGACACGACGCGCGAAGGCATCAGAGCTTTCCCCGGCCTGCTGCGTAATTTGGAAAGTGTTTTGCTGATGGATAACGGTCGCAGGCGCCTGCGCTGCGCGCGCCGTTGCAAGAGGCGGCATGCTAGGCGTTGCCGGCGCCACGCCCGCGACGGTTGCGGCGGCTGCATTCGAGCCTGACACCGCCCCTGCGGCTGTTGCCGGCTTCTTATCGCCGTTCGTCATCCAGTCCCAGGCCGAGCCAATAGCGTTACCGACCTTCTTCGTGCCGGCCGTGACTCCCAGCTGGTCGGCTTCCTTGCCGATCCAAGCCATACCGTCACGCAGCGGCTTAAGCTTCTGCATGATCCAGTCCACAACGGCGCCGACCTTCGTTTTCAGCGTCTCCCATGCGTCGGGAAGATTGACCGCCACCCAGCCGATGCACTCGCCGATGGCCGTACCCACTACCGAAAACGCTTTGACGATGTACGTCGCTGCGCGGATGGCTACCGCGATAACTTGGCCGAGTACCTGACCGAACGTCTGGCCGTTTTCGGTTGCCGCCTGCAGCTGCCCGTTCGTGGCATGCATCGGCGTCAGCAGCGCGGTAAACCAGTGCCACGCAAAACCAATGGCGTCGCCTATGGCATGGAATGCGGGAGCCAGTGGCTCGAACGCATCGCCAAGCTCACGGAACGCAGGCCCGACAACTTCAGCGATGCCCTGCCCTAGACCGATAAACCACGCTTTAATCGGCTCCCAATACTTCCACACCAGCAGACCAGCCGCAGCGATGGCGCCAGCGATCAGAACTATCGGCCAGCCTATCGCCGCAACAGCTCCGAATGCGCCCGTAAGAGCCGCGCTCATGCCGCCGGATGCTGCCGCCGCACTTTCGGCCGAAACCGTCGCTGCGGCAGCAGCAGCGCCCATGCCCACAAGACGTTTCGTAATCCCAATGATGCCGCCATTTAGCAACAAGCCGCCGATGCGTATAGCCAGCATGGCAACGCGCAAGCCCACCAGGCCAGAAACCACGGCGGTGATGGTGCCGACCAATTTTTGATTGCGCTCGATCCACGGCATGATGCTGTGCGAAACAATCGAATTCATGCCCTTCATAATCGGTATCAGCGCATTGCCTAGCGGTTCAAACGCCATGCCCACAGCCGTCTCGATGGAACCGCCGAGCGCTTTAACCGTGTTGGAAAAGCTCTGCGTAAGCGCGTCCGTTCGCTGCTGCAACGACGCTTGATCGTCCATCGCCTTCAGCGCGGTTTGATACCCCGAAAGACCTTTGCGAGAGATAAGCTCAGCCGGCCGCCCGCCCTCCTGTCCGAAAAGGTTTTTCAGGACTTCGGCGCGCTCTTGGTCGCTCTTGATCTTCTGCAGCTTTTCCAGCTGCGAAACCATGTTTTCAATGCCGCCGAACTTGCCCTGCTTATCGAAGAAATCGAGATGAACGTTGTTCTTTTTAAGAATCTCGTTCGTCTTCTTCATCATCTGTGAGTGCTTGGCAAGCGTCATCGGCAACGTCGCCATGCGGGTCAACAGCATCGAAAAGTTCGTGCCGAACGTCGAACCGTCGATGCCGTTTTGCGCGGCCTGCCCCTGCAGCGCGTAAATCTTTTTGACGTCATCAGCGCCGTGCAGCCTCAGACTGCCAAGGCTTCCCCCGTAATACTTCGCACCGAGTAAGAGGTCATCAGGCTTGAGGCCGAAACCGAACTTCGCCCGCTGCGAGAGGTCAGCCATTTTCTCTAGCTCACCCTCGCTCAGCTGGAAAGCCTCGCGCAGCTTCGCCGTCATCTCTGCCGCCGACTCGACCGGCATTTTCATCACAACGCCGAGCTTTGCAGCGGCAACCAGGCCGCCATTGGCTATCACTTCTGCGCTGGTGCCATTCTCTTTCAGCGCGACAGCGACGTTATGAAAGTCGGCCAGCGTACCCGGCAAGATGTTATGCAGCCCAATAGCGGTCTGACGGATTTTTTCAAACTCTTTCGGCGTGTTACCTGACTTGTCCAACAGGGCCACGCGCAAATCGGTTTCGGCGTCGTTTATCTTCTCGTACGCGCGCAATCCAGCACCTACGCCGGCAGCGCTCGCAATGGTGCCGAGCATGTGCCCGCCGGGCATGCGTCCGATAAGCGCATCCAGCTTTTCGCGGTTGCGAATGCTGGCCTGTTCGATTTCGTTTAAACGCCTCTGCGCGGTCTGAAGCTTTTCGACCTGCCGCGTGACCTGGTTATAACTGTCGCGCACGCGATCCACATCGCGGCCCTGACGCGCGAATGTCTGTATCGCATTGCCCAGCATCTTCTGACGTGCAGTGAGCGCGGTCACGGCCGCGCCAATGCGATTGATACCGCCCTCAGCTGTGCCGAACGCGGTTTTCAACGTGCCAGCGACGGCGCCGCCTAGAACAATGGACGCCTTAAATTGCTTGGTGCTCGCCATTATTTTTTCGGCAACCCTTCGATGTACCACAAGAATTCAGAGCAGTGCAGCCGCTTGATTTCAGACAGCTGCCAGCCCGTATGCGACGCGAGCGATAAAACGCCTTGCCGAAGGTCGCCTTCGCTCAGGAAGTAAAAAGCTTGAACGCTTCCTGCAGTCGACCGAAGTTGCGCATGGACAACGCCTCAACTTCTTTCGGAGTTAGGCCGGTGAGATTGCCGATGCCGAAAATCTCTCGCTCGGCGTCGGAGCCCTTGAAGGTCTGCACCACCTTCATGTCGCCCACCGTCGGCTCGCGCATCGACAGCGCGTCGACTGTCTCGCCGTTGACCTTTTCCGGCCGCGCCAAAGTGATCACGGCGAAGCCGTCTTTCTCAACGATGAATTCTTTCTTTGCCATTGGGTTGCCTAGTGTGTTGATTGAACCGGCGGCGTAAATTCGCCGCCGGTAGGTAGATCAGCCGTTCTGTTTGCCGCGCGTCAGATGCCCAGGTTTGCGCGCGCTGCGGCGAGCAGGTCAACGCCGCCGACGATGTAAATCATGTTCTCGACGTCGATTTCCATGGTCACCACGCCGTCGCGGGTTTCCTTGTAGTAGGCAAGCGCCATGCTGATTTTCAGACTCGCTTTCTCGCCGGGTTTCCATGTGCCACGGTCGATTTCTTTGATCTTTCCGCGCAGGTTGTGCACAACGCCGCTAGTGGAACCGTCGAAACTTTCCAGGTGACCGCGAATAGTGAAGGGAACCTGATTCCCTTCGACGACGCCGAACTGCAGCAGCACGTTCTCGTCATACGCGATCAGCGAAAAATCGCTTTCGAGCTTTTCCATTGCCATCGTGATTTCAAGCGGCGAGTACATGCCGCCGCCCATGAAATCCTCTGTCTTCAGAGTCTGCTTAGGCGCGTTGTATTCCTCCAACTGCCCCGCATATGACTGGCCGTTGACGAAGGCGTTTAGGTTCTTTAGTACGTCGCGAGCGGCCATTTTTTAGAAAATCTCCGTGATGTAGTCGTTGACCAAGTGACTGCGGAAAGTCAGTTTTTCAGCCGGATAAACAGGCGTGAAATCGAAATCCCACGAAATATCACCGGCTGCGATCTGCGCCGCCGAGTTCAGGTCTTTGTCGATCCAGCAGCTGCCGCCCAAGATGGCGCCCTTGGTCTTCAGACCGCGCATGAACGCGTTCACGTTCTCCTGAACTTCGCCCACATAGTTTTTCGTGATGCCCTGGTCGACGGCCCACAAATGCGCGTCCTGCAGGCTGTCGGCGATGATGTCGGCCGTGCGAACCACGCAAAGGAAAGTCCACTTCGGATCGGCCGATAGGGTGCGGTTACCCCACAAGCGGAAGCCGTTTAGACGGATGATCGTCGCGACATTGCCAGCGTTCAGCAGGTTCGCGCGGCTGGTCGGTTCGCCCATCGCGAAGTCGATGGGTCGCGAGGTTCCGATGATGCCGTTGATGACGTTGTTGGACGGCGAGAACCACCAGCCCTTTGCGTTGTCGACGTAGGCAATCACGCCGGCCGCCGCCGCACTTCCCCACGAATTGATAACGTTGCCGCTCGCATCGGTTTTCTGTGTCTGCGGATCAACCAAGTAAATGCGCTTGCTGCCGCCAACCGCTGCGAGCGAAAGCGCATCGGCATCGGTCGTGCTCGGGCCGTCTTGGATGATGATTGCGCGCAACTTGGTCGCGATACCGACCATTTCAGCAACGACAGGATTGGCGCCGCCAGCGACCGGAGTCGTGTGCGTGAATCCTGGCGCGATCAGAATGCGGGGCTTAACGCCTAGAATGCTTTGGGCGCCAAGAAACACATGCGTTCCTTGGTAGGCGCCGGTTACGGCATCCATACCGCCAACGACATTCGCCAGTGTTTCAGCATCAGTAGCGCCGACATCGACACGAACGACAACGACAGCCGGCTGCGACTGGTCGGTAATGGAGTCGAACGCGTCAGGCAGCGTGCCAGGGGCCGCCGATACCGTTGCCGTCAGCTTTGCGACAAGCGTCGAGCTGGTGACAAGCACCGGGACATTGAGCGGGAACGCGACAGGATCAGCGCCGGGTGCCGTGCCAACGATGCCGATAACACTCGACGAAGCGACGGAAATCGAACGCTCGCCGTCGTCTACATCGATAACCTGCACGCCGTGCAGAAACTGGTCTGTCATGTTTGAAAGTTCCGATGATTGATTGAATCAAGGTCAATCATCGGAACTTTCTGGCGGGCCGCCCTCTAGCCCAATTTCCGCTTAGACAGAGCCGTCAACACTGCAGGTAAGCGTGATGGTCGTCGTCGACAAAACCTGTCCGGTTGAGGCATTGCGGAACTGAATGGTGAGTGCACCGCTCTGATCTTTGGAACCGCCTTGGAATCCTACGCTCTGCCCGAAGCCAGCCTGCTGCGCCGCGCTGCAGGAGAGCCAGTTAGATGCGCTGCCATAGCTCCCGCTGGTTGTTCCCGACGACTGCTGCAGCGTCCACGATCCACTAAAGGCGACTTGCACAGCCGAGACGGCCAGTCCGAACGTGTTCCATGTACCCGATGCGTTTACCGTGCTCCCGGCGGCGGGATTACCTGATGTGGCGGCATGTGCGCGGTAACCGGTAACGTTATAAGTACCATCGGCCGAGACATTGAAATAAATGTTTGCTTGGGCCGTTTGCTTATTACCCGCAACGTCACCCGCGTTATATTGCTTGCCATTGATGGGCAGGCTATAGACCGCCGTGCCCTTCGCCGCCCATTGAGGCCCGATATCGCCACCGGAACTATTGCGATAACCGATGCTTGGCCCAGGCGTTCCATATCTCGCAGCGGCGTATTTCAAGCCGGCACCGTTCGACTGGCGATAGTTTGTTGCCTGCGGTCCATCACCGACAATGTCGGGATCATAGAGGCTGTCTGCATCGACAGCTGCGTTATTGCGATAACCAGACATCAGCTTGCTGCCGGCCCCGATACCGAAGCGGCCGAGGCCGCTGCAGCGGCTGCAATGGCAGCGGCACGCTCGTTGTATAGCGTGTCATACGCAGCCTTGATGATTAGCGACAATCCAGCCGCCGATACTTTCGACAAGTCGGTGCCGGTAACAGGATCGGCTCCCGTGCCAAAGCACCGGGATACGATGTCTGAAATATTGACCTGCAGCACGTCATAGTCGCCGTTCAATGGCTGATAAGCGTTATTTACAAACAGACTTTCACGCGCTTGAAATGACACGCTACCGCCACCGGTCGACGGATCGTAAAACAGGTGCGTCTGCTCGGATATCATCTCGGCGGTAATGCCGTCTGCGATGGTGCGAATGCGTGCGTTCGTGCTCATGCTGCGCGAGCCTCCAAGGCTTCAATACGGGAAAGTAGTCGTTCAATGCGGATGTCCGCCGAGAGCGCGCATTCAAGCGCTACGCCTGCCTTGTCGATGGCTAGCATCTCTTCGGGGTCTTCGGGAACTTTGACGAATTGCGGCGCGTCGGCTAGCAAGTCCTGCGCGATCAAACCAGTGTCGAAACCGTCATCACTGATTCGAAACCACTCGGACCATTTATGTGAAAGCTTTCCGGCAAGCGTGGTGTCAACGGCACGGCGCTCTATGCCGTACTTGAACCGCTTATCTGATACCTGAAAGCCGCCGGCCGCCGTGATGGCGCCAGGACAGTTCCAGTTGCCGATACCTTCGTGAATGATGCGGTAAGCCGTCGTGGTGCCAAACGACCAGCCGCCGATTTTCATCACGTTATCGGTGTCGAGCCCGAAGTGAACGCCGCATACACCTTCGCGAATGAACGACATCATTGCCGAAGCACTGTTGTTCGATGCATTGCTGATCTGAAGTGAGGTATTGCGGTCGTTACCGCTGCCGCTGATATTCCCCATATTCGGCGGCGCGCCAGATGCGAAAATCGTCCCTGCCGTTTGGCTTGTCGCTCCGCGCAACAGAGCGGTCGAGTTAACCCAGCTTTCTAACGCGAGGTTGCCCATATCGGTCGAGTCAATAGTGACTTTGACTTTCGAACCACTCCATCCGATTTTTACAGCGTTACTCAGCTGACCTGTGCCGGTGCCCTGCTGAACTGCCGTGTAGCCCAGCAATGGCTGGTAATTTCCCGGCGTAAAGTTTGCGCTATCCCATGGGGTCGCGTTGTTGAATGTCGGCCGAGCGGCAAATGTTGCCGTGCCAGTAAATGCGGGCGATGCAAGCGGCGCTTTTAGCGCAAGCTTGTTAGTGATCGTCGCCGCAAAATTCGGGTCATCGTTCATCGCATCGGCAAGCTCTTTGAGCGTGTCGAGCGCGCCGGGCGCACCGTTAATAACCGAGTTGACGGCAGCGATAACAAACGCCGTGCTTGCTGCCTGCGTCGAATTCGTTCCGGCCGCTGCTGTCGGCACGGTCGGCGTACCGGTGAGCGAAGGGCTTGCGAGCAGCGCATAGGGCACAAGCGCGCTTACAACAAATGCGGTACTGGCCGCTTGCGTGTTGTTCGTACCGGCGCCTGCAGTCGGCACTGTCGGTGTGCCGGTGAACGCTGGACTGGCAAGCGGCGCATAGTACGCGCCGTGCTGACCGTCGAGTGTATCGGCGTCTAAGCCATTGCCGGAACCGGTGTCGTATAGAGCGGCCGTCTTGAGCGACAGCAGGCCGCGGAATGCAACGGCCGTCGCCGCAGCAAGCAGCGTCTTAACGAACGACGTAGGAGCACCAGCGCCGAAACGCGAATCAAGCGCGGCGCCCAGCGCATGCGGGGTAACGACAAGCGAAGCATCCGCCGCTGCGATCGCATCAGAATCGGCCGCCAACTGCACGATGCCCTTGATGCTTGTCGTCGCCTGGTTAAGCTGAAAATTCGTGTCGCCGAACGTCAGGCTAGTAGCGGCGATGTCGGCAAACTGCACGTCGGCAGCAAGCAGCATCGTTGCCTGAGAACTCTTTTGCAGGATAGCCGTCGACTGACCGTAGACAGCAAACAAGGTGCCGTCAGCCAAATAGACGCCCAAACCAAGAACGCTATAGGTGTCGGTGCCATTGTCGGTAACCGTGACATGGATCGTATCCGACGCCACGGCGCCGCCTGAAATGGCGCTGATGCGCTTAATCTCACCCGGTATCGCCGGCTGCGCTACGTTGGTCGGGCCTGGCGTGAACGCGGTCCCTGTAATACCGACCGCCGATACCGTCACCGGAAACGTGCCGTTGTTTTTTGCATTGACCAGGGCCGCTCGGCCCTGCTGCGTTACGGTAAGAGTCAAGCTCATTGTGCGGCCTGTGCATAGAATGAAAGGTCGATGTAAACGACAGGGCGCGCGACACACGCGATGCCTATCTGCGAAGCAAAGGCGCTGCCCTGCGTGAACGTGTAGTGGCATCGAACCGGCATGGTTCGTTCGACTTCCGCAATCACGTCGTCGACGTAATCACTGGTGGCCTCTTCGCCGCCCCGGCCGTTGACCGTTAGCGTCATGTCGAAGGTGTACGGGTCACCCGGTGGCGACTGCTGGAACCACTCGCGCAGATCCACTGCGCCGCCAAACGCCGCCACGACATCGCGTACGCTTTGCGCTGTGCCTTTCTGCCTGGCGATGTTGATGGCGGTCGCTACACGCGCGCGCTTGACCTCTAACGGCCAGTAGCTTTTCCATGCGTCGATGCCGAGCGCCCAGGCGAGCCAAGGCAACAAGTTTTCAGGGCAGTTTTGCGCGCTCCACAAATCGCGCAGCGGCGTCGGCACGTCGCCAACTCGCGCCGTCACACTTTCAAGGGTAATTTCTAGCGGCGTCGCATTCGGCGGTAGCAGACTGGCGTCATTCATCGACGCCGCCATACGCCAGATTTATTCCGGTGCAAAACGACGCTTGCGTGCGATTGATGACAATGTTCGCTGACGGTGTCGTGAGGTCGACCCGCTGCATGCCCTGCACCATGATCGCGCCGCACAAACCGCTGAACGTGACATCGAGGCCGAGCTTGTGGCACGCCGTGATGTACGCCTGCAGGCTCGCATCGGAGGCCGCGAGCACCACGTCACTATCAGGGCCTGCGAACGTGTAGCGCGTACCGGCGATCTGGTAATTGACGATCTGGGCGCTTTGAACCGTGACGTTATCCGTCAGCGGCCGGGTAGTGTCCGCACTGACCGCCGCATTCACGGTGGCGAGCAAATCAGCGCTTGCCGTGCCATTGCCAGCCGTGGACAGGACCGTCACGACGACGGAACCAGGGGTCGGGCTGGTCGCGCTCGCATCGAGCACGGCGGGATCGGCGCTTAATGCATGGAAAACATAGGCATCTTCGGGACCGGCAACGCTGTATCCCGATGGCGAAAGCGTGATGCGATAACGGTAGGCGTCGTCCGTTTCCATGACGGCCGGAATCTGCAGCACCGGGTCGGCGGGTGTCAGCGTCAGGCGCTTCACGCCGAACAGCGCGCCCAGGTTATCCAGGTCGCCTTTCTGCGCGTAAGCGAGCATGACGGCCTTGGCCGCTTCGTTGCATCGCTGACGCAGGAGCACTTCGCGATAAGCAGCAACCTGAAGAATGATGTATGCCGGATCGGATTCGACCAGCGCGCTGAAATCGGGAAAGCGCGCCTGCATGTCTGCAAGCATCTCGGCCACAATCGTTTCGAAGTCGAATTGCTCGACGACGTCAGGCGCCGGCACAAGGCTTAGATTGACAGGCGTGTATCCGTCAGCCATCAGCTATTCACCACGATGCCATTGACTTGCAACGGCTTGCCGTCAGGCAGGTAATTGCCGGTCACATCCACCACGACTTCGCCATTCGTGTTGACGCTGCAGGCAAAATTCGTCAGCTTAAAACGGGGTTCCCACAGGGTCAGCGCTTCGGCGGTCGCATGCATCAAGTCCATGCGCGTCGACGTATTCATGGGCCGATCTGCAAGCGCGTAAAGGTCGCTGCCGAAGGTGCGGCGCATAACGCGCGTACCCTTCGGCGTCTGCAAAATTTTGCGGACGCTCTGCGCGCAGTGGTCGCGCCCGCCAAGCGCCTGCCCTGTCTGGTCGTTTGTGCCGATCATTGATGAATGATCGAAGAGGCTGCATTGCGCAGCCTCTAGCCCAATTTCCGTTTAGCCGATGGGCGGCGTCGTCGGCTGTCCGCCGTTGCCGTTACCGTGATAATGCGCGCTGCTTATGTCGGTGCCGTTTGACGTGATGGCCTTGACTGTCGTCGAGCCTTTGACGTCTGTATTGCCATTCAATTCTGTGTTGCCGTCCACGATAAGGTCGCCGGTGCAATGCGTCTTCGGCGTGTCGAGCGTGACACTCTCAGACGCCTTTACGTCGGCCGTCGCGCAGTTCACCGTGACGCTACCACCTGACGACGACGCGTCGACCGTCAGCGCGTGCGCAGCGCGGTCGTACGTGATGAACGTGCCGTCCGCGAACTGCTTGCGCCAAACCGTCGCCGCATTGGCAGGCGCGGGGTAAGCGTTCTGATACACGCTACCGATCACGAAGCCCTGCGACGCATCGCCGTACGGGCAAGCAATCACCACTTGCTCGCCAGGTTCCGGCGCCCACCAATCAGAATCAGGGCCGGCGCGACGTGCAAGCCACGGAATCCAGTCTGTCGTTAAGTCATCGGCATCGACCGTGACAACTGCATTGTCTACGTCAAGCTGGTTGACGGTGCCTACAAGGATCATGTTCGACAGGCGCCGGCCGTGCTCGCTGGTGGCGAATTCATGATTGTTCACAGTGGCACCGGGAACGGCTCGCTTCCGTCGAGCGGAATATATTCATCGGCATACGGAATGCCGATGCGTGGCGCGAAGCTGTATTGACTTTCGGGCACCGTGCCATCGTTCTCCCCATCCCACACGCTATCGCCGAGAAATACCTGCTGTCGCCACTCGACGCGCCACACGGCCCACTTATCTAGGCGTGGGTCGAATTCGTCAGGCGACACTGCCACGACCTCGCACGGCCCTGCGTTGACGCCATTCGCCCAGGCTTTCAGATGCAACCAGCCCGCGAGCGCACAGGCCGCCTTTCGCACGGCACGTTTCACGGCCGGCGTGCGAATGCCCATGATGATGCGCGCTTCGAAACGCAGATAAGCGGGAAGCTGGCCAGTTCCTGCGTCTTCCGTAAGGTCCGGCTCGACCTCTGACATTTCCATCAGAATGGCAGGCGTCGGAATGTTTTCCGTTTCGTCGTCGCGATAGAACTCGACGGTTTTGAATGCCGGATACTGCGCCTGTATCTGCGCAGCGATCTGCGCGTGAATCAGGTCAAAATCTAGCGACGTGTCGATGTCCGCCATTTAAGCTCCCTTTCGAACGTCTTCAAAAATTGGTTATCGAATTCGGCACTCGCTAGAACGAAGTGCTCGATGTAGTTTTCCGACTCTTGCGCTATTTCAGCTTTCATCACCATCAACGGCACGCGCTCTTTGCCGATGCGCTTAAGCACCTGTGGACGGCCGCCATAGTGGGCAATGAACGCCTCTGAATCGTGTCGACCACCGGCAGCGGATACGCCACCTTTACGCGTTGCGCGCGGATTGAGCTTTGCCCAGGGGACCGCATTCAAGCCGAACCAAACTTTCATCGACCCATCGACCTGCGCTTGACCGATGCTGCCTTGCATGCGGTACGTGCGAACACGGGCACGCAGAATTTTTTGCTGAATCTTGACCGTGTCCGAGAGCCCGCGAACGGATCGCGTGCGCACCCAGGCGGCCATCTTGTTCATGGTCGAATTGAGCGCCTTGCGTGCCTGCGGGTCCGTTGCCTTCAGGTCAAGAATGGCGCGCGAGAGTCCGCCAGAATCGACAGCAATCGTCAGCATCAGATGTCGTCGGTATCGCGCGAAAGCATCAGGAACGCGTAGCCGTGACCATCCGGTAACGGATCGTGGTCGAGGTAATAAACGATGCCTTCAATCGTGGCCTGGTCGTGCTTCTTCAGTGCCGCGACGTCTTCAGCCATGCACCGCAGGCGGGGTTGACCGCCTGCAATGATGTCGTAGTCACCTAGCTTGGCATCGATGTATTTTTCATCAAAGATGCCAAGCAAAGGCAGGCCATCAGCCCCTTTTGTGATGACGGCGCCCGTTGTGCTGGATAGCTTGAACGACAGCGATGCCGCATCGAAATCCTGCAGAAACTGGCGCGGGTCATCAAAAGAAGGAATCGGCACTACTGCGCGCCGCCACCGTCTACAGCCGCGAGCTTGTCGGCCTCTGCCTGCTCTTCAGCGGCCTTGTCACTGGCGGCCTTGTTCTCTGCTGCCTCGTCGGCAGCGGCCTTGTCAGCGGCTTCTGCAGCGGCCTGCGTCTTCGATGCAAAGCCCAATGCATCCTCTATTTCCGCAACCACCGCTTTACCGCGACGCAGATAGTCCTTTGCGTCGGTCTCGACGACTTCGATCAATGCGCCTGGCCGGAGAATGTCACCACCAATGGCAAGAGCGCTTGTCAGTTTCAATGTGTACGTTTTCAGGCCCACGGTGTTTCCTCTTTGATTGAAAAAGGCCGCCGGACTGGCGGCCTTTTTGATTACCTGTGCTTTTTGCTACCCGGCGAAACGATTACTTGCCGTAGCAGAACGACTCGACGTGACGCACGTTGATGTCGATGTCTTGGAACGCCACAATGCGGACGCCGCCGGAAGCGCTCAGGCTGTAAGGATCGACGGTTAAATCCAGGCCGCCCCACATCGCCACAACGAGGTCGGACCAGTTTCCGAAGAACGTGTCACCGCTCGCTAGCTGATTCGAAACGTTCGTTTCGTAGCCATTGACGGTCTTTCCCGACTCCCAAATCGTGCCGGTGCCGGCCGCGTCGGGGAACTTCAGCGCGGTTTTCGCATAGCCACGAATGCCGGCATTGAAGGAGTACGACATCGAGTCGACGTCGGCATCATCCAATGCGATGGCCGTTTCCATGGCCACCAGTTCGGCATAGGTAGGCTTACCGGCCACCGCAAACGGCACGGCATTGATGCCGCTGATTCCCGCCAAACCTTGCGGCTGATTGGCGGTGCCGGAGCCGTAGATAGCCGCACGATCAATTTCCAGCGCCATGACTTTCAGCAAGTCAGTCCGAACCATGGTCTCCGCATCCGGCGTTGACTGCATCATCAGACGTCGGGTGATTTCGTTCAGCGCGGCGACCGTCTTCGGCGTGAACGGGACCTGGTCAAGCGCAGGATCACTGCCAGCCGGTGCGCCACCCTCACCCACCCAGTAAGCGGTCGTTGCACCCTTCTGGCGCGGGATGTCGATATTGCCGACAAGGCCGCCCATCGTGGTCGCACGACGCATCACCCAGGCACGTTTACGCAACATGTCGATAAACGAACCGGCAAGCAGCTCGGTTGCCACGATGTTGCTACCGGCACCGCCCACTGGGGTTGTGGTCGAGAACGTGCGTTGATTCAGGATATCGGCTGGAATCAAGATACCGCGTGCGGTCTTCCCGTAAGCCTTTTCAGCAGCACGCGAGCATTCAAGTTCGAAACCCGCCGCCTTGCGATCCACGTCGGAAGCGCCGGGCAACTGCGCACGCACCGCACGCAAGAAGCTGAAATTTTTCGCTTCGCCAGGGGTCAGGCCGATTTCGGCAGAGCGCACCTGTTCATCGAGAGGCTTGTTCGCGTGCTTGGCACCCTCAATCAGCAGCGCGCGCTGAAATTCTTCGACGGACTTGCCCTCGGTCACAAACTGCGCAGCAAGATCGACGTGCCGATATTCGCGGCCCATATCGAGAATGGTTTTGGAGCGAGTACGCTCGGACTCGGTGCCTTGCTGTGCACCTGCAGCGGTTGCGTTTGCTGCGGCAACAGCGGCAGCGCGTTCGATTTCGTCCATCTTTTTTGTGGCCTCGGCTCGTTGGGTTTTTTCGATGACGGGCTCAGTTTGGACAGGCGGCTCGTCCACGACCTCTAGCCCGATTTCCGCCGCGCGGCCGACGCCAACAGAGGCATCCGCAGGGACGCTCACAAAGGAGACTTCGTAGGGCATCCATGCCGTAATCGAATAAACGTCGACGTCATCGGCGCGCGTTTCGACAAGGCGCATGCCGTTGACGAAATAGCCGACTGATACTTTCGTAATAATCTTGTCGTTGACGTCCTGCAGCAGTTGTTCGCCTGCCGGACTACGGCTGAAGCGAACCAGGCAGCGGCCGACGCGGTCAGCCTCGATGACGGCAGAGCTTGGCTCGACGACGCCGCGCTGGTCCGTCATGTCGTGCATCCACAACACGGCCGCGCCGTCGTTCATGCGTGACAGATCGCAAGCGCCCGGTGCGTGCGAAAGCGTTTCTAGTCCAAACCAGCGCGGAACCTCCGCCGCCTCGGATGAAAACGAAATTTCGACGGTGCGCGCCGCCATATCGACGGCGCCGACATCGGCCAGCCGGCGAAGGCCGCCGCGCTTTGAAATTTCCGCAAGGCGGGTTGCGATCTTGTTCACTTGGATGCGTCCTCAGAAGCGGGGGTGTCGGCCGCCTGCGGCGGGGGCGGCGGTGTGGGCTCGCCGTTAAAGAAAAGCTCGATGTATTTCTCAGGGATGCCAGCGGCAGCCATGTCCTGAATGTCTTGCGCCGTTTCGCGAAAGACTTCCTGCGGATCGCGACCCGATTCGCGAATCACTTGGCTAGGTGACGCCAGGCCGCCGCGTATGCTCGCGAGAGCCGAGTCAACGTCGGCGCGCGGGTCAATCCAGGCCCAGCGACGGCCAAGCCATTTGACCGAACGGAACGCGCTTAGCTTGAGCGGGCTGTACGGCTTGCCGGACTTGTCGACAATGTGACCTTGCAATAGCGCGACCTTTAGCCATGCCTCATAGACCGGCGTCACAAGCGATTCGATTAGCCACTGTTGCAGCTCTTTCCAGTGCTCGCGCTCGTCTAGCGTGCCTTGGCGGATACTGGAAAAGTTGACGCCCTCAAGATCGCCGGCCAGGTTGTTGTAGAGCACCCCCATACCCGCCGCCGCGCCACGCAGCATGGCCTTGCAGAACACGGCAAACTCGCCACTCGGATAGTTCGGGCTCCACTCGGCAAGCTTTGCGCCTTCGGGCAATTCGTGGAACGAAAGCGGCTCTGCATCGATGGTCGATGCCACATCGACATCGTCATCCGCTTCGGGACCGAAACCCGTGTCGTACTGGATGAAACCCATTTTCGTGGAGGTCGCGCGCGCATTTTTAACGCTCGCGTCTTCGAAGCCCGCCAGGTGATGCAGGCGTGCAAGCGACGTCGATGCCCAGGGCAAGCCGCGACGCTGGCCAACCATTTCAACGCGGAATCGATGAATGATTTCTTCGGCAGGTACGCGGACGAATCCCCGACCGTTCAACGAATACCAGTAGTCATCGGCTTCGTCGGTCGAGCTGAAGTGATACGCGACAGGTCGGCCGTAAGGGTTGAACTCGATTCCCTGCCGGATGAAGTTGCGACCGCCGTTGACGTTGTAATTGTCATAGCGAACCATCAAGCGCTGCGGGTCGATCATCTGCAGCGCGAAGCCGCTTGGACCAGCCGCCGGGCCATGGATCAGCCGAAGGATGAACTCGCCATCTCGCACGGTCGTTTCGACGCAAAGCGCCTGCACAGCGCGCCAGGAAAGCGCGCCGGTCATTTCGCAATTACCCGCCTTGCCCCACTGACACCACGCCTCTTCAAGCGACGTATTCGCGTCGCTATCGAGCTTTCCGCGAACCTTCTTTGCCTGCGCCTGCAAACGGATGCCTGTCGCGCCGACAATGTTTTGCCGCGCAAGGCGCACAAAGCTTCTTACATAATCATTATTCGACCACTGCTCACGCGACCGTGCGACCAGAATCGGCTGCATCTGCGATATGAACATATCCGGTGAAATGGATATGGACGTCCATTTATCGTTCGGGTCTTGCTGTGCAGACTTAAACATGGCCGACAGCGAACGCGCGACCATATTCCGCCGGGGCTTCGCTGGATTCTCGGCGACCTCGCGCGACAAGGTTTTTTCTAGGGCGCGCAGCACTGCATTTTCGTCGCCGACCTTACGCAGTGCGACGCTCTTGCGGTTCCAAAAACTCAAGAGTTGAACCTCACGATGACAGGACGACCGAACCGGCGGATGCCCGACTTCGCGGCGCGCTCATTTCGAACAGCGGTGGAGTAATACGAACGCAGCTTGATAAGGTCGATGACAGGCACGCGCCATAACTCGCGGTCGCCGATGGTGTACCGCTGCTGGTCTTGCGTTGCGCGCTTGGCGAGCACGGCAACGATGGCGTCAAGCGCGATTTCGTTCTGCGTTCGGCCGTCGTAGCCAACCGGAAGACTCGCGAAGTCAGGCAGAAATTCAATCTGGCCGTTTTCGACTTCGCGAGTTTCCGTCGCGCTTTGCACGCGTAGGCTGTACCAATAGTTCCCAGCTAACCACGCCGCAGTCGTCGTGCTATCGACCGTGAACGTTTGTGATCCGTCATCAGCTGCATCAAGATCGATGGATGCAGGGCCACGTAACAGCAGCTTTGCGCTCCACTGCGTAGCCGGGTAATCGCAAAGGCGCGGATCGAACAAAAATGTCAGGCCAGCCGTTGCCGTCGCCGGTACTCGCTGATTTTTGATGCCTGCCATTCGTTCACCATTTCGTCGCGAAATTCCCCCTGCGTGGCTTTGCTTGCAGCACACGCCTTGACCGGAAGACAGGCGCAGTTTGCGCAGCCGGCGGCGACGGGGCCTCTAGGCGGATTTCCGCAACGGGTTCGGGCGGCGGCGTGAGAACTTCCAGCCGCTTCACGCCGACATCGGCGACGCTTTCGGCGACGGTATGTTTCAGTGGCGTAGGCGGTGCAGACATCTTCAGCTTGACCGCGAGTCGTTTGAAACTTGGCTGCACAATTTTCAGGGCGGCGTAGGCGTAGACGCGACAGTCAAGACCTTCATTGCGGGCCTTGTCAGGCTTCGACCATTCACGCACCGGCTGGCCTTTCACGTATCGGGTGAGCAGCTTTTCAGCGGTTATCTGCTTGTACCAATCCGCGTCGCGATCTTCCGGAAAGTGACAGTAACCAGGGCCAGGCGCGGCAATCCCGAGCCTGCGCATGACGATCAGTTTCGCTTCGTCAACGCCGACTAGGAATAGATCGATTTTGCGCGCGTTTTTACCCGACTGCTTGCGCTGCGGCTTCTCGACGATCGCACGACCCCAACCACCCACGCCCTTTATGCCGAACAGGCGTCGACCTGTCTTACCCTTTAGGTATTCGTAGGCGCATTGCGTGTAACCTTTCGTTCCGCCGGTATCGAGGCAAGCCGCCGAAATGGGCAGGATGCGGCCAGACTCATGCACGTAACCACTGGCAAGCCAGTCGTCAAGTTCGTCCCACACGTCGCCCTGCAGCGGGTCACCCCAAAACACTCGATATTCAATAGACCACGACTGTTCAGCCTCACCCCAGGCTACGGCCTCCGCTTCCAACCGATCAGGCTGCATGTCGATGCCAGCGGTGACTATCAAGCCGCCAGCTGGGATCTGCGCCGGGAACTCATAGGCGCGCGCCATCAGGCCGGTAGGGTCGGCGGCCTCGCCGTTCTCTGCGAAGCCTTCAGCGAGGCTCACATTGACGAACGACTGCAAGTCATCGAGAGCTAGCTTGTCGAGATACGAACGCACGATGTCGCGCATCTTTCGAAACGTCGACAACATTTCCGGCGCGTGGAACGATGCATGGCCTAAGAACGGCTTTGCCGCTTTCCAGCCGTGGCCGTTTTTTTCAGCGTCACGGATGGCTGCTATGCGCTGGCCGTCATTCCATAGGCAAGCGCACGCCTCGCACATATAGCCGGCCGTTTCAGGCAGATGTTCTTTTTCTAGATCGTCCGCCGCATCTTTGATGGACGTCGAAACACGACCTTGCCAGGTGACGTTCTCCCACCGCAGAAACTGCGCATGCCTACAATCGGGGCACGCCACGTAATAGCGTCGCTGGTCGCCCAGCTCGAAAGCGACATCGATCCGCCCTCCCTCATGCGTCGGTGTGCTGCTCTCCGTGCGTAACCGCTGGTCACCGAACGTCGCGGCGCGCTGGTCGAGCAATTCGCCGGGATCGCCTTCCGGTGTGGTGTCAAAGCCGTTGATTTCGTCGGCGTGCGTAACCGGCGCAGATCGGCCGCGCAATGTCTTCGGGCTGCCAGCCCACGAAAACATAAGCCAGCCGCCGATATACGAAATGATGCGCGAATTGTTGACGCCCTCGCGCCCCCGCTGCTTTGCCATCTTGCGGGAAATGGACGGATTGGCGTCCAGCATCGGGCGCAACTTCGTTTCGAGAAACGTTTGTACGTCGCCCTGCGTAGGCTGCACAAATATTTGTGAGCGCGGCTCGTACTCGATGAAATACCCGATGATGACCTGCTGACAGGTTGTCTTTCCTAGCTGCGCGCCGGTCTTATACGTGACGCGGTAGCACCCCGGCTCTTGCGTCGCATTGATCATCCCGCGCTGATATGGCGCGTTGTCAAAATTGATTGGGCCGGGTATCGCGTTACCGATAGCGATATGAACGTTACGCTCTGCCCATTCCGTCATCCTCAGCGGCGGGGGCGGCACCAGGTTAGAAATAGCTCGGCGAAGGGCGGCCCTAATGCCGACCCAGTTGACGAACTCGCTCACTCTTCGTCCTGCCCTTCGTCGTCGTCTTCCGATAGCGTCAGGTCAGCTTCGGTGCACGCCTCAAGTGCAAGGCGTAGCTCTGCGTTCAATTTCGACTTGAATACGGACTCGTCAGTCTCGCCAAGAAGTTGAACGACGATGCGCTGCGTCACATTCATGACGTTCGTGCGGATATGGGCGAAGGCGGTCGCCTGTGCGCGCTCGAAATCGCGGATGGGCGCAACATCGCCGCGCGCCTTTGCAAACTCAAGCTCAGCCTTACCCGTCTCGGCGGCGAGCTTGCGCTTTTTCAGCTTAATCTCGTCCGCGTCGTTGTCGCCCACGGCGTCATCACCGGCTTTTTGCTCACGCCAAGCCGCGACATCGGCCGTGTCGAATATCCAAGGTTTGCCTTTACCCATCCCCTTTTGGTCGAACGGGCAACCGTTGCGCACCCAGGCGTCGATAGTGGGAAGAGATACGCCGAACGTGCTCGATAGTTCGGCGCGGTTTACTTTGTTTCCGCGCCCTTTTGCCATGATTTCAAGCGTTTCCGTTCAGTTCGGAAAACGAAAAGTCGTTTTCCAAAGTTCATGCAGATATTGTTTTTCGCGGTGTCGGGGACGCCGCAGTGCATACGGCCTCGGGGAGTACCTTGGAAAACTGCACGGTTTCGGCCGCACGGTTCACTATCCCCATCACCTATCGGGCAGCGTCGACGGCGCGATGCCGTTGACCGTGATGCCGTGCTGCGACTTGATGCCTTGAATCAGCGTGTGGTGATTCGTCTTGCAGTCGTGATAAAGCTTTGTCACTGCCACATGGTTTTCCATCAGCGTTGATGGCTTGCCATCTGTTGGCTGTGGCAGTTCAGGGCATTCGCTCAACGAGTCGTTATCAAGACTCAACGGCACATCATTGCGATAGGTTGCCGCTGTTGGCTTCACGCCAGATACGCAAGCCGTCATCATCAACGCGGCAAGATTCAGAGTCAGGATGCGTTTCAACATAGTGAGTGACCTGTTGTGTAATGGTTTGATAAACAATTTGTGTTTTCTGACGCGCTTCAGCGGCTGATACCGCAAGACTTTGGGCAGAGGCCGCATTGCCAGCGGACACCTGTAGCTGACGTTTTAGTTCGGCGTTGTCTGCGTCTGATTGCGCTTTGACTGCCTTCGCCTGTGAGGCGATGGCGTCAACCGATGCCGTGTGATGTCCGAACGTGTAAGCCGCCACGATCAACACAATCAGCGCAACCAATTCGATGTATTTCCAATAAGCTTTAATCGTCGCAATCATGCTGATGCCTTGCAGACGCTTACGCCGCCCGCTTGAGTGAAGACGTTCAAAAGATCGATGTAAGCATTGATGTGCTGCCCAGCATTGGAGCCCGGCAAACTGGCCCATTGCGTCGAAGCGCGCTTTAAGAACGCGTCGAAGTCGCCTTGAATCAACGGCGTATACGCGCCACAATTTTTCAGGTTCTGCACACACGCGAGGTCTTGACTGACCGGTGAAAAGTCAGTCAATCGAAGCTGCGCTGCTATGCCTGTCCAAGTGCCGTAGATGAACTGATAACGGCCGGCTGCCGTTGAATTGAACGGCTTGTTCAATACATGCGGATGCTGTGCATAGCTGTCGCACAGGATCGGGTGCGCTGGCGTGCTGCCTACCAGCACGTTATAGCCATCGTCAGAAACAGCCAGCAGTGCGGGCTTGATTTCAGACCATGCAATCATGTCGAGCGCTGCAGATAACTGCGAACGCTCGATGCCGTCAGGGAATGCGGCGCGCGTCACTGATGCGCAACCGACGTGGTCACCTGATGAAGTGCAGCAACTTCACCCGACAACTGCTCAACCTGGTTCTGCAGCTTGCCGATTTGAATCTGCAGCTGCGTAATCATCCCCATGGCGCTCTCGCGAGCCGCCACCGCTTCGTCTGCGCGCTTTACCGCTGCATCACGCTCAGCCTGTAGCGTTGCGATGATGTTGACCTGCGCATCATTGTTGGCGCGGTCAACGCGATCACCACTAAGCACCTTGCGAAGCAAAATGGCTGCGCCGGCAACACCACCGATGAAACTGCCCCAGGTGACACCATCAGGTAATTGCGGAAACTGCATTGCGTGCCCCTGCACTTTGAATGCAGCGGAGTTTCACGCCCCTAGTGAATCGTCGCCTCTAGGCGAATTTCCCGTGTGACGTTGCGTATCTGCCGTGTCGACATACCGAACCATTCCGCGAGTTCTGTCGTCTTCAAGCCATCGCCAGCAAGCCGGCGAATCGCTTGATTGCGCCACCCTTTGTAATGGTCGGTGCACTTCGGGATAAACAGGATTTCATTGCGAAATGCCTGCACAAGTTTTTCAGCATCGTGCCAGCCAAGAACACGCACTAAGCGATGATCCGGCGTGAGCTTTGCGGGTATGTACACCATCATCTGACTGGCTTCGGAACCGGAAATAGTGGCTTTCCAGTTGCCTGCCAGATGAAGAAGACGATCCATGCCGATCACATCGGCAACTTGCTGGGCATGCGCCGGCAATCGATTGTGCATGATTCGTTTCGTCATGCACCAATGATACACACGAAAGCCATTCAGGCGAACACTTCGCGATAAAACTATAAGTTGTTGTTTTATATCACAAATGACGAGATGACAAGATGTCATCGGTTTTCAAACCCTCTCTATATGAATGATGCATATTAAATATAATACATCATTGATATAGCACCCCTTTGTAAACAGTGACTCTCTTGTCATTTGGTCATGTTATTTTTCAAAGACTTATGATTTCTATGCAAAACATGAACAATCCAACACCATGCATCTAGTGTTTTGTGAAAATCACGATCTATAATAAACATTCACTACCACTGCCAAGGATGAACAATGGACGATCAAATTTTGTCACTCTTAGAACGCTGCGCGGTCGCGCTCGAAAAGATCGCTGAAGGCGGATTTGCCCATAGCAGCAGCCCAAGCGTGATGGATTCCACAGCGAACCAGACGCGGAAAATCTTGATGGGGCGATTCGACGGCTTATACATCACGGTGGATCAAGCGCGTGATGCATTAGGTATGACTGATGCATCATCGAAGGCTGTCGGCCGGGTGGTAGCTGCCGCAGGCTTTGAGCGCCGCCGATGGGCCAATGGTGTGAAATTTGCCATCTGCGAACCGGGCGGCATTTGCGCAGGCGCGCCCGTAGTGCTGCCTGACAACCTAGAAGAATCAGCCGTTGCATTGCGCATTGCACGCGACAAGTACGGCAAGCCAGCGACAGCGCAAGCCGTCATCTATGGCGCCTACATCATGCAGGGCAAGACGGTGAAGCAAAACCAAGTAACACCGCAACACATCGCCGAGGTTAAGCGGCTTTATCCAGAGTTCGACTAAACCACGGCTCGCTTTAATTGATAATTCCTTACGCTAGGGCGAACGTACGGCCAAGGAGTGGACGTGTCACGGAAATCAAATAGGAATAGGCGAAAGAACGCCAGCAAGGCGGCAGCGCCCAAGCCTACAGGCAACTGGAAAACATGGGGCCAGAGGCTGATAGCCATCATGACGGCGTTTGGCTTGCTCACAAGCATTCCGTTATTGGCCTATCACTATGTGACTGGCACCCTGTCTCTGGAATTTGTGGGACAAGCAGGAAGAGGTTACGCCTTCGCGCTTAAAAACAGCGCCCCCACAGAAAAAGTCATCAAGTCTTTTCGCATATCTCTGCCAAATCAAAAATACGCGTACACGATAACGGCGCCTGTTTATGGGAAACAGAATTCAGACGGGAGCGTCACGCTGCCGGGAGGAAACCTATTTTATGTGCCCGCCGTTGAGTTTAACGAGTTAGACGGCCAAAAAATTGAAGGCAACGCATCGCGCTCCTTTACCATTCCACCCCTCACAAGTCGATCCTATACGGAACCAAAAGCCCTTACGGTGTATGTGCGCTACGACTGGGAGTCCTCCAACATAGCGCTGCGGACCTTTGAACGTCTGGCTGCCAAAATGGGCTTCGAAGCACAGCAAAACACTATTCAATACATGGTGGAGAATAACTACTGGAATGTCTCACCAACAGCCGACCCGAAAGAAACGCTGCGCTCGCTATGCAGAGATGACGACCTAGCCGCAAAATCAGAAATATGCGCCGGCATCCAATAAATTTCAGCCCTTAAGGTCAATCGGTGGCGAAGTAATAGGACTATTTCTGATTGACATGCCTAGGAACGATAGCGTACTAAACGTTTAAGGGGATGGCGACGTTATTAGCATTTGCCAGAAGCTGAGGAAGCCGCTGCACCGCATAACGGACCGCCCGATCTCTTCAGGGAGAGAAACAGTCATGCTCACGGATAGACGGCTTACGTTAGGACTACAGCAGTTGCTCATCGCCATCGCATTCTGCGCGGCGCATCTGCTCTTGCGTAGCGTTTCACTCCACTACTGGATGCCACATTACGGATTGTGGTTCGGCGGCGTACTGCTATTGCCGCGCCGCTTCTGGCCTGCGCTGCTTGTTTCCAATATCGCCGCAATCGCCCCCGTCGCATATGCGTGTTTTGACCAGTACGGTTGGATCGGGTCACTATTACACCTGATCCCCATAACGGCCTTCGCCATGATGGCGATGTGGCCGCTGCGCGCGCGGTTACCAGGCACAGTGTCGGGGAAATCAATACTGGAATTGGTTACCGCCCGACAAATCGTCGTCCTGCTCGGCTGTTTTTTCACATTCACCCTGCTCTCGTCAGTCGACAGCACGGCTCAGCTTATCTTGACACTGACGCCACAAGACGACCCTAGGCTGGTCGGCGTTTGGTCCGCGCGTTTTTTCTTAGGGTCTTATCTCGGCTGCCTGATACTGGTGCCGTTGGCGCTAGCCATCCATGAGGCCCTTCGTCAAGCGGATTCATGGCGTGGCCTAGTTCAGCGGATGGGGCGCAGCCGTCTGTTGCTTGAGGGCCTGGTGCTCGGACTGGCCTGCGTCGGCCTGTTGACGGCGATGGGCGCGGGCTTGGCGGGCGATATGTGGCGTCAGGTTGCGCGTATGGCCCTGTTTTTGCCGGTGGCATGGATGGCTGTGCGCTATGGTTGGCAGGGCGCTGCTGTAGGGGGCACCGCTGCCAGCATCGGCATAATGCTAGCCATGCCTGCGCAGTATGATCCAGCGACCATCGGCGCTCAAACTTTAATGGCTTTTTGCCTGACTCTCCTATTACCGCTAGGCGCCAAGATCAACGCGCTCAATGAACAAGAGCGGCAGCTGGCGAGCGATCATGTACAGATCCAGCAAGCTGCGCGCCACGAAATCTATCAGGGCGAGCTGCGTCTGCGCCGTGGCATGGAGATGCAGGGACAAGCCCATGAATACATCAAGGAAGGTTACGGCCGTCTGCTCACACGCGTCCGCGACGTCATTCCCGAAAATGAGCAGCATTACTTCCGTACCTTGCAGCTACTGGTCGAACGTTTTACGTCCTCGGTGCAAGAGAGTTTTCTTCCGTCACCGTGGCAGTGGCAACGCCTGGGCTTGCCTATAGCACTCAAGAGCGGCGCGATCGCGGAGACCTTGGAAGAATGCGGTATCGCTTTCGATGGCCACATATCGGAACGGGTCAACCTGCTGACGCCGGGCGTGCAATGGACCCTCTACCGGCTGGCCTGCGAAGCAGTGGCCTATACGCTAATGCAAGCGCCAGCCACGCCATCTATCCGCCTTTACGTACGGGTAGTGATGGTGGGACCGACGCGCATTCCTTGGACGATGCTAGTCGTGACCGGCGAACCCGAACCACCCACAGCGCCACCCCTGTTGATCGCGCTGCCCAAGAGTAGCCATTTGCTGCTGTCCCGACTCGGCGCCATGGGTTTGGACCTTGCCGGCATGCGGGATCGAGCCAGCCTCTATCAAGGCAGGCTCCGTTCCAACCAGCGTGAGCAACGCATCAGTGTGTCGTTGTTGGATGCGCCGGACGGCAACCTCGACGTTGGATACCCCGCAAACAAAGCTCGACGCGCGGTTTACGCCGCATAACACTGGCGATGTGACTGCATGCATCAGCCACGGGCGTTTGGTAGGTACTTCAACGGATAAATAAACAGAGGTGACATCATGATTCGACACAAGGTATTGCGTATACCCTTGCTGGCGGGGTTGATCGCCGGCACCGTGGCGCTGCCCGCCATGGCCCAGCAGCAGACTGGGGTAAGCCAGCAGCAGTCGGGGTTCGGACAGTCATGGCCGCAGGCGAAAAATGTCAGTGCGGCACCCGGCTGGCGTGTCTACGTCTTCGTGCAGGACGGGGTCAAGTACATCCAAGTCAACGACCTTGTTGGCACGGTACGCGTGACAGTGGCGACGCAGAATGGCTATTTCATCGTACTGCCGCTAGGTGCCGACGGGCAACGCGTGTCCACGCCGGGGCGGACGCTGGCGGCGGTCGTCAACAGCACGGCGCCGGCCATTGTGGTCTATCAGGACAGTGCGGTGCAGCTGACGGCTCGCTATCAAAGCGATGGCAATACCGTATGGACGGCCATCGCCAAGAAAGCGCCAACAGCGTTGGCAACTCCATCGGCAACACCCAATACGACAAACGTTGAATTTATTTGTCCCCCATGCACAAATCCCATTGGGCAATAACAATTAATCAAGTGGCGATTAGGTAAACCAAAACCTCCCCGCTTCGTGCGGGGAGACTGCTTCGATATCAACGACCACCCATCTGCGGCCCTTGGGGCGCTTGAGGGGCTTGCTGCTGTACCTGCTGTTGCGCCTGTGCCTGCTGCTGCAAATTCTGATTGACCTGCGTCATCTGCTGCGTGCTTTGCTCTATGGGTATATGGACCGCCTGGGCTGTCTCGACACCGGCAACGTTCTTGAACGCGCCAGGGATGACGTTTTGAGCCGCGAACGCCTTTGAGCCATCATCGCTCAGCGCAACCGTATCGATCCGCTTCAACCCCTGCGCCTTAGCCTCGACCGTCAAGGCGCCGGCTAAGTTCTCGCTATGCTGATCCGATGCGCGGCCATGCTGGGCATCCACCTTCTTTACGCCGTCGTACGCCTGCTGAAATAGTTTGTGATCAGGATGCGCGGGGTCGTTTAAATGGGGAGCCTTGGCAGGATCGGCATACGGCCCTGGATTGTTTGATAGTGCTTGTTCCTCTCCCCTGATCGCCTTCAAGGTGTTGGGGCCAGCAACGCCGTCAACCTTCAGGTCATTATTCTTTTGAAAGCTCTCCACTGCCCTGGTGGTATCGGGACCGAACCGACCGTCTGCATGCAAGGGTTGACCATGACTGTCCGTGTAGCCAAGTGCGCCAAGGTCAGATTGCAACGCGCTGACATCCGCTCCCTTGCTGTGCTCCTTCAGAGCGGCGGCATGGCTGGGTGCGGCTTGCTTGTGTGCATGATCGGGGAGTTTGCCGTCGGCGAGGTTCAGCAGATCGGCTTTTTCTTCTTCGGCGCGATGCTTTAGTCCAGATAGCTCTCTAGGGGAGCTTTTGAAAAGCGTGTCGTTGTGCGCAATTTTATAGTCCTGCACGGCTGTGACTATATCCTTGTCGGACAGCGCGTCTAGCTTGAGATCCTTACCGAATTTTTCGTGCAGGCCATTCTCGAAAACTTTCGTGTTTCCGCCAAACTGCACTCCGGTGCTCCACAGCGCATCTTGTACCGCCGGCCCGCGCGAACTGAGATCGATGCCGTCCTTCTTCAGAGCCTCCACTTGGGTGTCGTAGTGGGTTCGCTTGATGTAGTCAAACTGATCCTGGCCAAATCCCGGTTCTTTGCTCGCCAGCTCTTTCCATTTGGCATCGAAAGCCGGTGTCGTGGGCTGCAAGCCGTCGAAGTCCTTCTTGTATGCCGATTGTTGGAGGTATTCGTTGAGCGTTCCCTGCTTGCTGGAGAACTGATAAGTGCCATAAGAGACACCCCCGTGATCGTCCTTGCCTGCGGATATCGTCCCAGGGTCTCCACGACTCTCCCTGCTGGCAGACGTCATGCCAAGATGCCATCCCTCCGGAATATGTGGATCAGCCATGCCTTTCTCCTTGGTTTTGGCGTGTTTTAGATACTCAACTCACTTTGCATTGCTCAAGCGCAATTCAAGTTCGGTCGCGCGCTTAGCGGTTTCCGTCATAGAGCATTCATACCCTTCAAGTATCTCTTGCTGGCCTGCATCGGCGCCTGTTGCACATTGCGCATCACGATACTTGATCCATTTGCGCTCATCGTCGCGTAGCGTAATCCTACTATCTGCGTCCAATTTGGCCATAAGCAGCTTGTACGCCCTATTGAGACGGCTATCGTGGTACTTGGTTTCGGCGACATAACAATCGCGCACGTTCCAAGTATTAGCATCGGCGCTGTCTATGCAGGGTTGCAGTGATGCTCGAATATGTATCCTCTGATCCTCGGCGGCTTGAGCAGACTCGCTCGTAGTCGGGTTCTGCGCCCATACCGGCGCAGCCATCCCCGCCAGCATGAGTACACCAATTACCGATAGAGCGATAAACCTTGATCGAACGCGCGACATCCTATCCTCCTTTCCCTAGAGTCAAGCCAACGGTGGCGTGATGACTTTAGTCCGGCTACGCCAGTCGAACAAGCTGGGCTTCTGCTACTGCGACAGGCGTCACCAGTTAACGACTGGGTTCCAGCTGGTTCGATTTTTGCGCTTGTCCATGCGGATGGACGTGGTGCGCGCGTGTTGATGAACGGGCGCGGCCACATCAGCTCACGGCAGGCAGCTATTTGGAGTTCTGATACATCAAAATAACTTGAAGAACGATACCGAACGCTAAGCACAGCTTTTGAAGAGGAGTCGTGAGACGGCGCTGAGTAGTCAGAACACCATTGTAAACTTGGCCCAATTTCTGATTCGGGCGGAATGCGGGCAACGCTAGAATAATGCCCACGAGCGAAACGAGCATAGCAACATTAAATGCCACACTCTTGCTCCCGGAAAGAAGTGGGAAATTAAAGACGATAACAATCAGCGCCGCACAACCGACTAAAAATAAAGCAATCCAAACACGTGGTTTTTCGCTCAAGGTCATGATGGCTTCGGGGCTAATCAGGATCAAAAATTACAATTAATCAACACATATGCTATGCAAAATAAAAACCCCGCCGATGAAATTGCATTCAACAACGCTGAAGTTGCTGCAGAGCTTGCAATAAACCTCCTTGACCAGAAGGAATAAGCGATATACCCACTCAAGGAACTCATCACAGCCATTACCAGCATAAAAACTCCTTCACCAGAAGTTGATTTGGCAGTGAAGTTCATTTGTAAAACACCGATAACACACATAATTGAAACTAAGAGATATATCCCAGATCCGAGAATATTAAAAAAATTTCGTATCGGGTGAATTGTTTCAGTGTTCATACTAAATCCTATTTAATGAAGGTAAAGTCCGATCATGACCTTCGAAATGATCGGACTTAGAAACTCATTCAAGAATCAAAGTGGATAAGGAGTGCAGGAAACAGTACCACTCGGACCACCAACCCTCACACAAGCCTCACCCCACCCCGTAGTGCTCGTGGTCACCGGGGCACCCGCGGGCACCCCAATATTATTAAAGTTCTGCAACTGTCGAACGAGGGCATCTGTGCCGGCAGCAGTGTTGGGGAAGATATAATTCAACCGATCAGTTGAACCTACTACCTGCGCAGGACTTTCTGGAATCGGATTTCCTATTGCATCTTTGCCAGAACCCGGTACGTAGACATATCTTTCATTCGCCGGATCCCAAGTCCAAGTTGCAGTTGATCCATCCGAAAATTGCAGCGTTAAATCAATGATCACAGGCAACGGAAACAGAGCTTGAACACCCGTAAAATAGGTTGTGAATGTGGCTAACCATCCTTCAGTATAACTACCAAAGGCCTTAAACGTTTCGGTGCCATATGCTGTAAGTGCTGCGCTTTGATTTGCAGGTGTATTGACTAAATCGAAAGCTGATTCAGGCATACCCGGGCCTGTCGCCGCCATAATTTGTTTCGGAGTTGAATAAACAGCTGCTGTATGAAGCGGATTGGCTACTGTAGCCGTTACAGCGTTTGAAACATTATACACTGCGCTGAAATTCAGCGTCTTTGTGGCGTTGTATAGTTGCTGAACTTGATTGAATTGAGTCGTCACTTGCGACGAATTTGCCACTAAAGTCATGTGCTGACTATCCGGCGTACCTACAATGCTCCAATGGGTCAACCGTTGGTTGACCATATCAAATACAAAGTAATCGCCGGCAGCAGCTCCGGATACCTGGTTCTGGATCTGTTGTTGCGTACATCCATTGCATACTTCAGAGTGCGAAGCAGCGTGACTTTGAAAACTCATAAAGCCAAGCATCGAACTCAAAATTAGACTGACATATCCTTTCATAGTTCACGTTTCCATGTTGTGTTGTTGAGTTGAATTTCCACATTATATTTCTTAAAACTCTTCACTCCTGTTTCTTCAAACTCTTCACTCCTGCCCAATAATTACGTGTCGAAGCTTTGCCACGAATGGCTTGAAATCCGCGTTGCGGCTGGCACGGAAGACTTGATCCGCGGCCGAAGTGATCGAGTCGTTCTACCCGAAGACTCGCACCCAGGCGGGCGCCTTGAGGTAGAACGGTTCAACCACCGCACACAGTGCGCTTCATGCTACCACCCTGTCATCTCGGCGAAGAACACCGCGCCGCGTCGGCTGGCCAGCGCGACAGCGGCGCGGCAAGATGACGCCGCCCAGCCAGTCACCACGGCGCGCATCCATGACTTCCTGTCGAAACAATCCCTGTGTCAAGCATTGGATTCCCCATGAATGCAAAGAATCTAGTCAGACTTCTTTAAGGCGTTCTCAAAATATTGAGCGCAGGCTTTCACATGTCAAGACGTATTTTATTACGATATTTTTTTGCAAAAAGGTACGAGGCAGCAGTCTCAAGGCTCTATAAGCCCAATTCATGTTTTTCACATGACGCTGTAGGCAATCCCTTACCCCATCAAGCGACGTCCGCCTAATAAATAATGATGATCAAAGCAAGAAATAACGAGTAAACCCGCATCTATTGGATTCCCCTTGTTGATCGTTCGTGCTCATAGACCCGCATCACGTCGCGGTAAAGCTGCGTCTTGCTCGCCTCGCCCCTCTTCGTAGCCACGCCCTGCAAATACGCAAGGCGGGCTTGCTTGCTGTACAGCTTCAGCACGCCGCGCGCTTCGCATTCAGCGCGCCATTCCTCGCTATCTAACGGAACAGCGCGGCCATCGATCAGCGTTACGCTGCCGACAGCGAACGTGCACACGTTAGAAGGGTGAGCCGTCATCGCGCGACCTCCCTATAAACGGCGGCATGTTGAACAGGCGGCCTCGCGCGGTGCGCGTGGGCTCTGCGCCTGTCAACCCCTTGAGTACCTTGCTTGCATGCGTCGCCTGCGCCTTGTTGGGCTTGTCAAAGCCGATCATGCGGAGCACATCGGACGCGCTGAGCTGCTCACGACGCAACACGGGATTTTTTTCGAAATCGAATTTGCCCAGGATCATTTCCCGAACCGGGTCGATCATTTCATGCGCTTCGTTCAGCGCATTTAGCTGCTCGGTCTCATCCTTGGTCAGCCACCACTGCGCGCCGCCCTTGTAGATCGTCAGCACTTCTGCCCATAGCTGTTGCATGTCTATCGTGTGCAGGTAATCGACCTTTTGAACCGGCACGGTCCACCATCGGCGGTTCCCGGTGTCGTCGACTAGATAACGTTCTTCATTGACGGAACCACCGAAGACCGTCGACCGCTGATAGCTCGACTCTATTCGGTCATACGGCCGGCGCATCTTGTCGACTGGCGACGTGATGAACGCTTTCAGTCGCGCAATGTCCGCCTTACGAAACGTTGCATCGAGTTCGCCGAGTTCGACAATCCAGTGTGAAACGACCTTGATAACGCTGTCTTTGTCCGCAGGGTCAACGGACGCGCCGACCATAATCACACCCATTGCCGAAGGTGCGAGCCGGCGGAACCATGTCGTTTTTCCTTCGCCTTGTGGGCCGGTGAAAACAAGCGCGCCATGCGCTTCAAAATTATCAGGGCGCCACGCCGCAGCGACGGCCGATATAAGCCAGCGTGTGACAAGCGCATCTTTCAGCGCCTCGTTCCCCGGTGTGGTCGTGAGCGTACCCAGCAGGTCAGGCAAACGCGTGCGCCGATCCCATGGCGATGATTCGATCCAATCACGTACAGGCGAATATGAGTTGTCATTCGCGATGTTCTTGACGTACGCCTGCAGCATGCTCTGCGGCAGCATGTTTTTCGCGCACAAGCTACACAGTTCGGTGAAGGCGCAATCTTGCGCGTTGTCGCCGAAATAGTTGCGCTGTGGAAAGTGGAGTTCAACGCTCTTTTTGACATCGTTGTAACGCGAAACGATGCCGTAGTAATCCATCAGAAACTGCGTGTTTTCCAGCGTGCCAAGCGCGTTATATTTCGGCCCTTTATCGGGCCATCCATGCACATTGACGCCGACCGTCAGCGATGGAAATTGCAGCGTTGCTTCTTCACCTGGTGCGGGTTTAGATTTTCGGCCGGTGATGATGTCCCAGGGATCGCCTGCATGTTCGACCAGATAAGCGCGTGCATCGGTTCCGTTCCATCCGTCCGCCAGATCAAAACCGCTTTCGAATGCTCCGACCGTATAGCCAACAAGCGAGAGATGCGAGGCTTTGCCCTTCAGCTGTTGCGCAATTGCCATCATGGCCGCCATGCCTGGCTGCTCATGCAATTTCAAAAGCGGCATGTGCTCGGGAAGCATGCCGGCTTCTTTCTGTTCATCAGTCAGCTTTTCATGCTGCGCATCGAAGTCGGGCCAGAGCGTGACGTCACGACCTTGCAGCGGCTTCAAGTGGATTTTATCGGCGCACGCCGTACCACCCAGCCAAGCCACCACGACATATTCGGGTAGAAGCGCCTGCGCTGCGTCAGCGGCTTTCTCGCCCTCCACCACGATAACGCCGCCGGTCGGGTTGCGTGCGAGCCTTTCCAGGCCGTATAGCGGGCGCTTACCTGTACGCACGCCAGCCCATGCCCAGCGCTCGACGCCTTTCGCATCCTTGCACCACGACAACGGCACGACTTGCTTACGCGGTAAGTGAGCCGGATCGAAGCGCACGACGTGCATAAGCTCGCGGCCTTCCGCGTTGCGGTAGGTATAAACCGCCGTCGGCTCGCCGAAACGAAAGTGCTTGAAATCAGGCGCGGGTGCGCCGACAGGAATCGGAAAAATCGGGACAGGCTTCGCGTCGTCGATCTTGCGCACGGCAACGTCATCGTTGACTTTCTGCCGCGATGCCGCGTCGACGCGAATCGAGTGCTCGCTGCTGAGTTCGCGAGCCGCAGCGCCCTGGTCGTTATGGTGGAACAGATACGCATATAGCGACACAAGATCGCCGCCAGTCTCGCCAGCTGCAAAGTCTGCCCATTTACCCGTGACAAGATTGACGCTAAACGAACCGGCGTTGCGATCACTGCGTTTCGGGTTGACAGCTACCCATTCGCGCCCCTGTTTCTTGCCGCCCGGCAACCACTGCGGCACCAGCGTTGCAGCATCAAGGCTCGCCGAAATCACGGCGAAGTCGATAGTCACGCGACAGCCCCGCGCTCGACGATTTTCATTTCCAGCACAGCTAACGTGTGCTCTGGAATCGTTCGCGCTTCCCACTGGCAGCGCCAGCAGCGAACGGTGTGCGCGGATCGCGTGAGCATGCCGCCGACGTCTTCTGAACTCAATTGGTGCTCTTTCATCAGGTGCAGCAGGCGCGCGGTACGGTCGATCACAAGATGAATGCCTGTATCAAAATGAAAAACGTCCAGCAATACTACACCTGACGTTCACTGATGTGAATCATTTTGCACATTTAATACATCATATAATTCATGCGCTAGAGGTCAGGTGCCATCCGCAACAATTCGTGCACTGGTATGCGCGCACCGGGATATGAGCGCGGCTCGATACGTGGGTGATCTGCGCTAGGTGAACCTCTGCCGCCATACTGTCGCGATAGCGCCGCTTACGGCACACCATCGTTCCATCTGGTAATCGGTAGCCAGTGACCTTTCCGTTCGCCACCACGTAGCGCGCGCGAGCCTTGCGGACGATCTTCGCCATGATGTCGCCGGTCGCCTTAGTGAAGTGTCCGTGGCGCTGCTCGATGCGCCCCATCTGCCGTTCGAAGGTATGTCGATTCATGGCCTGTTTTCTCCCTTAGAAAAACGTGGTGTCCGATCCTGCAGAGTTCGACCATGTCGTTAGCCCAGGCGGGACGCTTGGAACCGATCAGATAGAAATACTCGGCGCCAGCACATTGTTCGACACGTACTGGCGCCGCGTGCATCAGTGCGCGCCCGTTGAGCCGAAACCGCGAGCGCCTCGCGCGGTCTTTGAGATTTCGTCGACCTCCACCAAGTGAACGAACGGGAGCGGAACAAGCATGGCCTGCGCGATGCGATCGCCAGGGCTGACAACGAAAACCTCCTCGCCATCGTTTGTCAGCTTCACGCACACTTCGCCTCGGTAATCGGAATCGATCACGCCGACGCAATTCGAAAAGCGCACGTCGTTTTTGAAGCCGTGGCCGCTGCGCGAAAACAGCAGCATGACGTGTGTTGCCGGTATTTCGAAGGCCACGCCGAGCCCGAACGTCACAGCGTCGCAGGCGGCGATGGTGCCCCCATGGACTGCCATCAAGTCAAAGCAGGCGGAGCCGTCCGTTGCATAGCGCGGAATGAACGCATCAACGTGTGTTCGCTTGAACTTTAGCGGCGTCACGTCGCGGTCGAAGATATGGGGACCATGACTCAAAAGTGCGGCCAGCAATTCGGCTGCGCTGTTTTCCCTGGTGTTCAAGTTCTCTTTCATAACTCACTGCCCTGTTTGTTTTTTTAAGGTCTTCGGCCCGCTTGCGCAAGTCGACGATTATTTTTTTGGCGTTGTCTGTTCGGTAATACCAGCCAACAATTCGCGAAGGTGTTGGCGTTGGGAAATCCTTCGCTAAGTAGACGTCGCCGTTGTCGCTAAGCCAAACGGCGCCGCCTCCCCTGTCGAAAATTTCCCGCCCTGCTTTCTTGGAACCAAACCCGCTTTGTGTGACACGCGCGATAGGCGACGCTTGGTTTAATGGCACGTCTTCCCGGCCCTTACTGATTGGATATGTGCTTGCGCGTCAGCCGAGCTACGCACGATTGCTGAAGCGCCGCCGGAACTATTCACGGCGTTGCGAAAGGCCGTCTGGCCCTTGCTTTCGCGGCCGTCATCCGTTTTGACCTCAAGGCTAAAGAACCGTGCGAACGTCTGACCGACCATGTCGGGCGTGATCGTCACTTCAACCCAGCCGAACAGATCGTGGAAACCCGCAGGTAACCCTGTATCAAAGGTCCGCGCCTGGCGCAACACGACGTCACCCGCATTGACGGCAACCACCATTTTTGACGGCACGCGGTACGGCTTGCCCGTTCCCTGCCACCCGGTTCCGACGTTCGCGCGGAAGCAAAAGCATTCCGCCGCGAGTTCGTTGCGGATGGCGTTTTGTATGCCGTGCTCTTTCATGCACGAATGCCCATCTGCTTTCCTTTAATCGACGGTCTTCTCATAGAACGGTCGCCGCAGCTGTTTCCCCCTTTCGGTGCTTGATGACGCGGCCCAACAAATCCTTGTATCCCTGATGCCATTTCGCTTGCTCTTCGCTGTAGTCGCGTAGCTTTTCGATTTGGCTGACTGGTGTGTCTTCCAGCTGGCGTCGTAGCTCATTGAAATTGACGTGCTGCATCAGCGAATCGCCGACCGTGCGTTGCCTTTCATACGTCCCACTCCTGGTAAATGGCGCCTGCGCACCGCGTCTGGCGATAGTGCATGAACATGAACCATCTATCAATATCATTCATGGATATTTGTCGAATTTTGTGCTCAATAAATGTCTATTCGTCACTATCTGTCACTGCCAGTCACAAATAGCCATTATTCGACGTAAGGAATTACGATAGAACGACGTAGGGTTTCACCTACTTCGATGCTTACTGTTTGACCATTTCTTGAAAGCCCAGCCTTGTGGACTGGCGTAACCCCGCGCCGCGCCCAGCGCTACAAGCTCGTGCAGCGTCTTCGCCTCGCGGTCTTCCGCTATTCGTTTTGCGCGCAGAGCCGCCTTAATGTCGGCGGTCTGCAGGATCAGTTCGCCTTCGCCCTCTTCGATAGGCTTCGTGGGCTTATGAAACTCGCGCTTGCAATACGGACACTGCGGTGGCGCTGGTCGGCGTATCTGCCTGAAACAGCCCTCACAGGTGATCGGTGGTGGTGGCCCTTCACTCGCTCCGCCCTCGCCTTTTTCGTTGCCCTCAAGCGACCATTCGTGCGGGTCATCAGGGAAGCCGTGCCGCATGCTGTTGCCGGCGTGGTCAAGAATAATCGCGGGATAAGGCTTGCGCCGCAGTGCGCGGCCAACCATCTGCAGAAACAGCGCCAGCGACATCGTCGGGCGACACAAAATCACACACTCCACGGGCACGTCGCGCTTGACTTGCGCCGACAGGTCGAAGCCTGTCGTTACAAGCTCGACATTGCATAAAACCATTATTTTGCCGTCAGCAAAATCGTTCAAAATCCGCTTACGGTCACCGTCTAGCGTGTCGCCGTCGATGTGTGCAGCAGGGATGCCGGCGCGGTTGAACTCGGCCGCCATGTGTTCGCTGTGCTTGACATTCATCGCGAACAAAATCGCCCGCTTGCCGCGCGCTAGTTGCTTGTAGTGCTTGACGACGCTGCCGATCAGTTTCGGCCTGTCCATGACGTCGGCGGCCTGCCCCTGGTCGTAATCGCCCAGCCGCTTTTTCAGCTGCGACAGGTCGGGGATATCTGGCGCGTAATACTCATAGTCGGATAGGTGGCCCTGATCCATTAGCCAACGAACTGGCGGCCCTTCGACCATGTAATCGAACAGCGGACTAAGGGGCTGACCGTCAAGGCGTATAGGGGTTGCAGAATTACCCCACGTCTTGCCGCCCTTCGCCCTGCAGTAATCGGCTACCAGCTTCCAGCCCTTCGCCATCGCCATGTGGGCTTCATCGATCATCAGTAGGTCTGGTGCTTCGATGCGATCTAACCGGCGCTGCAGCGTCGCGATGCTGGCGATGTGCACCAACGTTCCCGAGTGATACGGATAGCCCGGCGCGATGAAGCCATGCGGCACACCGAAATCCGCAAACGTTTGCGACGTCTGCGCGAGCAAGTTCTCACGATGAACGGTAAAAATGACTCGTCGCTGCTTGTTGTGCGCCGCCCGAACAGCCGCACCAGAAACGATCGTTTTGCCGAATCCTGTCGCCGCGCAACCCATGACGGAATCGTGCTCATGCAAGGCGGCCCATATGTTTCGAAGGAATTCGTTTTGATCTGGCCGAAGGATCGGCAGCGACGTAGGCATGCAGTGAATGATAAGTGTTGACCATGTATCTTATCTACACTTATGCTTCATCTTCATTCATTCAATGTCATGAAGGCGCACTAATGATGCATTCCATACGTCCAGGTCAACATGACCTGACAAACGCCGCCTACCACGGCGGACCAGGCACGTCGAAGTCGGGTCTCGACATCATTCACAAGTCGGCCGAGAAATTCGCGTTCGCCAGGTCGCCCGAAGCGCCTGAACGTGTGCCGACGCCATCGCAAGCGTTCGGCTCGGCTTATCACGCGATTGTTTTGGAGCCGGATGTATTTGTCCGCACCTACACACGCGGAATCAGCTTGGCGGATAACCCACAGGCCATCGACGACCGCGAAGTGCTGGTGGCGATGGTGCAGAAATTGAACGTCGGCCGGTTGCCGAAGCTCGCAAGCAGTGGTGCGAAAGCTGAAGTTATCGAGCGGATTCTGGCCGGCATGGCGGAACAGGGCGAAGAGGTGACGGACGTCACGCCCGCCGCGCTGTCGCTGCTGAAAGGCGCCGACCTGAAAGCGGAAATCGATCGATTAAACGCTCTGCGCACGCCGCCACTGTCCACGGTAGGTTCGCGGCACGATCTAGCCGACCTGCTACGTGCGAATGGTGTGGCGGTCACGTTGTGGAGCGACCTGCAGGCGGAATGGCTGCGAAACAACGCGGACCGCATCGTGTTGTCGGAGAAAGACTGGACAACGCTGCACGAGATGCGCGAAAAGCTGTTTAGCGATCCGTATGCACGCCGCCTACTGCGTCAGCCTGGCCGCGCCGAAATGTCGTTTTACTGGTACGACATCGAAACCGGCGAATTGCTGCGCTGCCGCCCTGATTACTACACATTCAACGGCATATGCGTCGACTTGAAAACAACGGTCGACGCCAGTCAGGACGGCTTTTGTAGCTCGATTCAAAATTACCGTTACGACGTCCAGCATCCGTTTTATCAGGACGGCATTAACGCGGCGATTGAACAGAGCCGCAGCGACCTAGCTAAGTGCCGCGAATTTGTCTTTATCGCGCAGGAAAAAGAGCCGCCCTATGCGTACTGCATTTACAGCCTCGATCCTGAAGACGTCGAACTAGGCCGGCTGGAATACAAAGCCGACGTGCGCAAGCTCGCGTACTGCCGCAATGCAGGCGAATGGCCTGGCTACGGTGTCGGCATCCAGCGCATCTCCCTGAAAGCTTGGCACCGCCAGCAGACCGCCCTAGCCGCGTCGGAAGCGCTGCATTGAAGCGCGTCGCGCGATTCCTTGCTGACTTCCTGATTCTGTCAGCGGTTTACCTATTCATCCGCGTCGATCTGGCGCACGCCCTCTCTCTTGCACCTTGGAGCTTTACCTAAATGTCAGTGCTCAACATACGCGAAGCCCAGCGCGAAGGCGCCCGCCTCGTTATCTCCCTGGCGGGAATCAGCGGCGGCGGTAAAACATACACGGCGCTGCAGCTGGCTTATGGCCTCGCCAATTTCAACTCGCGCAAGGTCGGTTTCATCGATACCGAAAACCGGCGCGGCAGCCTGTACGCCGAAATTCTGAAAAACGACGCGGGCGAAATCCAGCGGTTTCAGATCGGCGATCTTGATGCGCCGTTCAGTCCGAAACGCTATACCGAAGCAATTCTGGAATTCCAAAATGCCGGCGTTGAAGTGCTTGTGCTCGATAGCGGCTCGCACGAATGGGAAGGAACCGGCGGCTGCGAAGAGATAGCCGAGCGCGGCGCCGTTCGCGGGATGAAAGACTGGTCGACTTCGAAATCAGAGCACAAGAAATTCGTTAACACCATGCTCGCTTCGAATATGCACATCATCGTGTGCGTACGCGCACGCGAAAAGGTGAAGATCAGCAAAGATGGCAGCGGGAAAACGGTCGTCGAATCGCAGGGTATGCAGCCGATCTGCGAAAAGAATTTCATGTTCGAAATGACCGCGTCGATGCTCATGTGGAACGAAGGCACCGCACAGACGGTGATCAAGTGCCCTGCCGAACTCAAGCCGATCTTGGGCCGTGAATCGGGCTACATCACGGCCGCCGATGGCAAGGCGCTGCGCGATTGGGTCGACGGCGCCAAACAGCTTGATCCAGCCATTGAGGCCGCACGCAACATGCTCCGCAGCATCAGCGAACAGGGCATGGACGCATACCGCGCGGCGTGGCCGAAGCTGCCGAAAAAAGTGCAGAAAGCACTTGTCGATGACGGCTCACACGAAAGCCTGAAGGCTGCCGCCGAAGCGTTCGATAAACAGCGCGTCGACTCCAAACCTGGCGGTGCGGCACTCGATGATCTGAACAAAGAATTAGCCGAAGACGGCGACGCGGGGGCCTTCGAATGAATGCATCCGCTTTCATGGAAACCCTGCGGGCGCTTTCCCGCAGGCAAGGGCCGATTGGGGCGGCGACAGACCCGACGCTCACGCCCGCGCAGGTCGTCACCAGGTGGAACCAAGCGTATAGCGTCGGCACGCTCGCAAACTGGCGCGTACTCAATGCTGGCCCTGCTTTCGTCAAAGTCGCCGGCCGCGTGCTCTATCCGCTGCGTAATATCGAAGAGTTCGAACGGGCTCGCCTGGCGGAGTGTGCGAATGTCTGACGTCATCGATATGGCCCAGGACTTCGACGCACTGAACCTGGCGCAAGGATTGGCGGCGCAGAAAATCAAAGCCGCCCACACGGTCAGCCCGAAACCCTGCGGTCAATGCCTCAATGCTGACTGTGAAGCCCCGTTTGAAAATCCGCAAAAACTCTTTTGCGATCCACTTTGCGAACGGCAGTACAGCCGGCGCATTCACTGAAAAGGCATCAACACCATGCGAACGATTCAGCTATTTTTCGCGGCCTTTGCTTTCGACTGGCTCGCCCTGTCCATCGCTAAGTCAGTGGGCTTTCTCATTGCTCCGTGGTGGCTAATTGGCGTTATGCCGATTTACACCTGCGTTTTAGCGGCCTTCGCCGTGTTCGCCGTCATCATCTTTTACTTTGTTTTTTTAGTCGCAAAGTCAATTTACCTAGCTCACAAAAAGGGCGTTATCGAAAATGGCATCAGTGAATAAAGTGATTATCGTCGGCAACCTCGGCGGCGATCCAGAATTGAAGCACACGGCCAGCGGCACCGCCGTTGCAAACTTCAATGTTGCGACGTCGGAGAAATGGAAAGACAAGCAGACCGGCGAGCCCCAAGAAGAAACCGAATGGCATCGCGTCGTGTTTTTCGGGCGTCAAGCCGAAGTCATCAGCGAATACATGCGCAAGGGCAAGCAAATCTATATCGAAGGCCGGAATAAAACCGAAAAGTACACGGACAAAGAAGGCATTGAGCGCTACTCGACGAAAGTCATCGGTAACGATTTTCAAATGCTCGGAAGCAATGGTGGCGGCGACCGCCAGCAGTCCAGCGGCGGGCAGCGTCAGCAGGGCGGAAGCTCTCCGCCACCGTCAGCCCCACCGCTGGCCGGCGATAGCTTTGATGACGATTCGATCCCGTTCTAATTTCCAGCGATAGCACCAGGGCGGGCCATTCGGCCCGCTCTTTCAATAGCACTTTTCGGATCACACAATGCAGCAGCAGATAGCCGCCACCGAACGCACACCACTACCGACAGAATCGCGGCTATGGACGCCAGATGATTGCGCGGAATATCTTGGCGTCGCACGCTGGACGTTCGTCAATCGCACCAGCAAACAGCCGACGTTTCCGAAACCGAAGGTCGAGCTAAGCCGCCGGATGCGGCGGTGGTCGCCCGACGATGTCAAAGACTGGTCGTGTCGTCGGAAGCTGAACTAAGCCGCCAAGCTTGCCGCCATATCTTCGGCCGATTCACGGTAGTAGATCAGCAGCGAATTAATGTCACGGTGACCGATCACGCGCGCCAGCTGTAAAACGTCTAGCTTCTTGGAAAGGCGCCAGATTCCCTCAGAGCGCGTATCGTGAAAATGTAGGTCGTCAACGGGCAACTTGTCGCGCCACTTGCGCCAATTCGCGTCCCGCTGCTCATCGTTCATCATAAAGCACGGCTGCCCCTCCTCGCGCGGCAGTGCGTTTAGAATCTCACGCGCGAACGGCGAAAGCGGAACGTCCCGCTTGTCGCCGTTCTTCGTCTTTGGTAGGTGTGCATAGGACTTATCAAGATGCACGCTTTTCCACGTTAGACCTACGATCTCGCCGGACCGCATTGCCGTCTCAATAGCGAACAGAAAAGCCAGGCCGACCCGATTCGCTAATGTCACGCTAGCAAGTGTTTCACTCACGCCGAAAGCGTGGCGCACCATTGCAATCTCGTCTGCACTAACTCGGCGCATGCGCGAATCTGGTGACTTTGGTGCCTTAAACCCTTCAAATGGGTTGTGCGACATCCACTTCCAATCCTCTCGGCATCGACGGAACATGCCACGGATCAGGTTCAGTTCTCGACGAACTGATGCTGCCTCGACATCCTTCATGCGACGGTCGCGGTACTCGGCGAGGTCGTCATTGGAAACATCAACAAGCCGCTTATCGGCGATAGGGTCACTCTGCAGCCGCTTTGCCCTGGAAATCTCAGAGCGGCCCTTATCCTCGTTCACACAGATAGCATGCAGTCGGACGGCGGCGTCCCTCACCAGCATAGTGGAGACAGCCAGCGGTTTCTTGCCGTCAGCCTCCAACGCCATCGCCCACTGCGATGCCTCGGCTTTGGTGTCGAATACCTTCCCGCGCCTGTCGTCGCCGATCAGGACTTGAGCACGCCAACGCTTGCCGACTTTGTAGATGCTAGCCATCCGTGTGCAATCCCATGTGCAGTTTGTGTGCAGTAGGGTGCAACTTTCAGCTATTTACTGCAACCATAAGCAACTTAGGCCACCCCGAAGGAATGGCCTAAGTGCTTGTTTCTTATAAAACATTGCGGCTAAAACAACCTTCCGCAACTTAACAATGGTGCCCAAGAGGGGACTCGAACCCCTACGACTTACGTCGCTACCACCTCAAGGTAGTGCGTCTACCAGTTCCGCCACCTGGGCAGGTGTATTACTTACTACTTACTTAACTTAATGCTTTTTC
>Ga0302309_10000398_pt1 | contig 50544 bp, 52 predicted proteins | sample III_Palsa_N1_1_FD_200453 | JGI IMG/M metagenome (GOLD analysis project Ga0302309, IMG submission 200453) | Peat permafrost microbial communities from Stordalen Mire near Abisko, Sweden - III_Palsa_N1_1 | ecosystem: Environmental > Terrestrial > Soil > Palsa > Peat permafrost | place: Sweden...
TTCCAGCATCAGCCCCAGTTCATTTAATAAAAGCTTTCGCGATGGCCCCGGTGCGCTTTTTTGAAATTGATGATCGATAGCGTCTTCCCATGTTTTCAAGAGCCATGAAACTTGTGTATGCCATTGAGGCTGATAGTGATATATCCCGGTATAATAGGTGATTATGTACAGCAGGTATAACTTTTCGGCTGCGTCAACATCAATTTGATGCTCTTTTATAAACGCCTGCCATTCAGGTAAATTAAACAGGTAATCCAGTTGGTACCTGATGGTTTTATAGCCGTTGTTGCCAATTAATATGTTTGATTGGTAAACAAAATGGAAAAGGTCAAACAGCGCGGGCATTTGGTTGCCGCTCAATTCAAAATCAATGCAATGTAAGCGGTCATTTTTCACAAAAATGTTCCAGGGGGTAAAATCGCCGTGCGCCACAGTCGTTACTATAACCGTTTCGTCAAGTATGCTGTTGTTTTTCAGGAAGATCAGCTTTTCTACAAAGTTTTTGGGAAAACGTTCGTCCTGAAAGTCCTTCAACTCAGCAAAAAGATCATCCATTTTTTTTGCAAATGCCGAGCCTGTGTATTTTTCAATTTGAATGCCTGCTTGCATCCATTCTTTCACTGCCGCAAATGGCAGTTCTTTGAAATTATTTGTCCGGCTGGTGTTTATGCCTATGTCCGATAATTGCAGGCAGCTTTCGCCCGCTTCCTCCGTTTCGGGAATTACAACGTTTTGAAAGCCCATCGCTTTTAACGCCTTTATTTGCTTTTTTTCAACCGCCAGGTTTATGGTAGCCCAATCCGTAAGCGGTATCTTTATGAAAAGGCCCGAGTTTTGATTTGCTGCCTGGCGCCATAAAATAGATTTGCGGTTTGGCCCTATAGTGCCCGAAAACCAGGCCCATCTTGACTGCCATTCATGTTTAACCATGGCGTAGGTTTCCCCGTTAACAAAAAAGGTAAACTCCCCGTCACTTAGCCTTTTCAACCAACCTTTTTTTGCCAGTGTTTTGATATAGAGGGCCATCATTTCGCTGCGGAACCCCGAAACGTGGTAAAATCTTAAAAAATCAGTTTTTTTTGAAGCCGACGGCCATATCCAGCGGATGCTTCCGTCGGGGTTATTTTTGTAGTAGCAGGTTATTGCTTTTTGATCAGGCAATCGCGGCGACAAATTAGCAGCGATCCCTGCCTTATTAATGGACTTGATAAAAAGAGGAATATCTGGATGCATAGTTTAATAATTTACAGGTGGCTTTCTACAATGATGCCAATACGTTATTAAATCGTATATTATTGATTATGAATAAGTTAAAAATAAAGCCATTGCTATGCAGTCCACCAATAGGAGCGACTTTCCGTTTTTTGGAAAAATCAATGCCTTTAAATTAAAGGAATGGGGCAAAAGCTGCGGAAAGAATTGGGTGAAGAATATTGATTACGCAAGCGAAAAATGATTTTCAATGTCAAGGTCGGGCCTTTTTCTTTTTAGAAATAACTTTTCGGCGGGAATGAGCCTTGGGTGTTTATTAAGGCAAATAGAGAATATCAGCATCTGGTAAAAAAGGATGCCATAATTTGTTTCACCAAAAATCCCAAATTCGGTAAACGAATTAATGAGAACAGGTATGAGTATACCCAGCAGCATTAATTTCTTTTCTTCGGCCTCTTTTAAAAAGCCCCTTATAGTAACCGTTAATTGTGTTAGGGCCAATGTTAAACCGATAAAGCCCAGGTTCATTAATACCTGCATAAAGGTATTATGGGTCATGTGCGCGGTGTAACTATGCACACTTGAAAATGTATCATTATAGTCTATCCGCATAAAGCCAAAACCAAGCAGCGGTTCCCTGGGCAAACCCTCCGTGATTAGTGCTTTCCAGAAAGGCATACGGCCTGTCATAGATAAAATATCATCTATCCCGCCTTCGCGCATAATAAGTTTTGAAACGCCTATCGGAATTACCGCTGCGATGCCGGCATATATAGCATATTTTATTATTTTGCTATCCAGTTTACGCAAGTGAAAGAATGCGATCAACAATAACCCAACCAATGATGATCTTGATTTTGTAAGAATAAGCACCAACAACAACACCGCTATTTTTGCTATTGCCCAAAAACGTTTTTTATTGTTATAAAGATCAAATATCAGGCATGATATACCCAAGCCGCAGATCATGCCCAATTCGTTTGGGTTCATAATATATCCTCCCAGCCGACGGTCGTCGCCGCCCTCCACCAGTCGAAAAAAAGAGTCGGGGCTTATCGTCATCCCTATTACGAAAATGCACATTAATATAAAAACCGTATTGCCCATCAGGTTAGAAAACCGTATGGGGTGACCCGGAAAATAAGTGTCCAGCAGCATCAGGCACTTCATGAAGAAAAAAGCGAACAACAGGCTTTCAATATCCATCGTCCATTGTAACAGGCTGTATCCAACATCGGTACTCCATAAAAAAGAAACAAATCCTAATGTGATGTAGGTAAAATATAAAAACGGCGACCAGGTATTTTTCCATTCAAAAGAAGAAACAGCGCCCCGCTTCACGATCATTTGATGCAGGTAAAAAGCCGCACCTGTCATGCCAATACGGCTAACTACTTTTAGTACCCGTGTAATACCTACGTTTTCGCTCCACGTAAAAAAGCCGCCTATCATCAAAAAAAGCATGATCAGCATCAGCCATTCTAATTTTTTTAGAAATTGGGTATGATCCGATGGGTCTTTTAACCGTTTCATGCCTGGTACAGTCTTTGAAATTTTGTCAAAACCAGGTTCCAGTCAAAAGCTTCGTCAACCATTTTACGGGCATTATTGCCCATTGCCTTTGCGTGGCCGCGATTCAAAATTTCTTTATACAGTACTTGCAATCCCACTTCTATTTCGAGTGCGGAGGTATGATTGATCACTAACCCGGCATTATATTTTTTAATATAGTCGCCGGTATTGGTGGCACGGGTAACCAGGCAAGGCACACCCATTGAAGCTGCTTCGAGCACAGCAGTTGGCAGGCCTTCGTTACGGCTGGGTGCCGCGAAAACACTGCATTGGCTGATCAGGTTGGTTTTTTCAACGCCATATTTTGAGCCATGGAACACAACTGCATTGCTTAATTCTAATTTCTTAGCCAGTAACATTAGTTGCCTTTTTTCGGGGCCGTCCCCAATTATCCATAATTCTGTAGCCGGGTGGGCCAGGTTGAAATTATTGAACCCTTCTAACAATTCATTCAGCCCTTTGGTATAAGCATCAAGCCGCCCGCAATAACCAACAATGAATACCGGTTTTTCCGCCTGTTGCGAGATTAATGGCGCTTCGAAGCCATACGGGATCAATACTGATTTATCATTTTTGAAAATAGTTTGCAAACCTGTAACCTCCGATTCGCCTAAAGAATGGATCGCTTTTGCAGCTTTCAATAATTGCCGCTCGAACAATGAAAAGTAAATATTTTTCAGGATGCCGCTTTTTTGACGGGCTATGATGTTATAACTGCCGTGCGGTGTAAACACAAAGGGGATATGATGTTGCCGCATCCATATGGCCGCGCTGTACATTGCCGGTATAAAACCGCCATGTAAATGAAAAATAGCTTGCCCTTTAGTGAGCAGGATGTCGTTTTTTAACTGGCTGTCAAGCAAAAAAGGGATTGCCCTGGCGCAATAAAGCCTGGTTGGATATTCGCGCACCGGGTAGTCATGTACAGGATTTTTGGTAATGCCCCAAACCTCCACCTCTTTACCGGCTTTAACCTGGCGGGTTGCCAGTTCGTTTACTACTTTATTGACCCCGTTCATGCGTTGCGGGTTTGCTTTTCCTAATATTAAATGAATGATTTCCATAAAAATTGTTGTTTGCGTTTAAGTACTATAAGCCAATAGCCAATAACTACCAGTTGGTTTAATAGAAGGCCGGTCATCACTCCATAAAGCTCCCAATGGCGCAGCAGCCATGGCGCTATGCATATGTTTAACAGTACCGATAAAATGTATGCTATAAAATATTCGCGGTTAAGGTGCAACGACCTGATTGCTATGCGTACAGGATAGCCGATGGTCATTACCAGGTACACAACGCTCAGGCCGTAAACAATAAATGAGTAATGCCCCAGCTCAATGCCGCCGGCCAATTGCAAAATAGGTTTCGCAAAAAGCGAGAACAGCAGTAAAAAAGGCACAATAAGTGACAGGCACTTTTTTAATAACTGCCACCAATAGGCATTTTGCTCGCCCACAAACGACGCCGCCTTAGGCAAAACATAATTTTCAATGGCCTGGAACAGCAGGTTTAACAAGCCGAACAGGTATTGCGTAAGCCGCAACGCGCCGAGGGCCGCTGCACCTAAAAACCAGCCGGCAGCAACCACAAAGAAATAACCCGCTCCCCATTGAAGCATAGACGACCCAGCCAGCCAGCCAACCCTGTTTTTTTGCAACGACCATGAAAAACGTATGGCGCCGATAGATAATTTAACCGGGCGAAGCAAAATCATACCTAATATGATGGAGGGTAGAAAACTAAAGCCGATAATAAACCATGCGGTCACAGGGTTTATTTTATGCAGATACCAAAACACGGCCAAAGCGACGATCTGTAAAAAATTGGTCGTAAAATCAATAGTAAAGGCATATTTTCCTTTGGTTTGTGTCATAAAAATTCTGCGCAAAAAATCCTGCAGCAGGTATAATGCGGTTGCAATAATGGCCAGCACAACCAATGCGCTGTTGTTTTGCAGCCAGTTGTTATTTAGGCCAGACTGTATAGCATACAAAACCGGTATAAGCGCCAATATCGCAAACGCCAGCAGTAGTTGCTGACTTAACATGCCTGCGGTAAGTTTTTGTCTGTCTGTGTTGTTTAGGGCCGGATAAACCACCTGGTAAATTTGAGCGCCGAAAGCCATAGTAACCGATAGTAACAGGAGTTGTATCATGGTTACAACTGTGAACCTTCCATATTGGGTTAACCCCAATGCCCTCGCAAGCAACAAATTGGTTAAAAAGGCGGATGCGCTTACCACAACCTGGTCGGCCAATACCCAGTATTTTTCCCTGATGATCATATCTTTTAGCTTCATCTACCGTCTTTTAAAAATTGAACTAAATATTCCTTTCACCTGCGTAAATAAGCTGGGTATATAACCGGCCCTGTTTAAAACAAACTGAACGTTGGGCAGGTGCAATTCTTCATTTAAAAGATCAGCCTCCTCAATGCGTGCTTTTTTTGTCCGCCTGCTATCAAGGATGAACAGGTTTAAATCTGAATTTGCCATTATCATAATCCCGATCGGATGATTTTGAAGCGTTACGTTTTTTATTAACAGTAAATCATATTGGCCTTTCTGTTCGTCTATATATTTCTTCCAGTTGGCCGGCTTTTCAAATTCGCCGCTTACCTGTTCGGCAGCATTTATTAATAAAATGCTTTTATCGAGCAGGCTTGCTGCATCAAAAAGATGATTGGTAATAAATGACTTTCCTTCCAGCCTGTCAAATGAAGAAATAGCTATTACCGCACCGGTTTTCAAGTTGCCTTTAAGCTCCAATTCGAGTGCCCAGCTTTTAAAAAACAATAACCTTTCTGTTTGCTTTTTTAAATAAGGTACAGCCGCAGCGATAATTATATCCGAAAGACGATTGATCGTTTCGGGATTATTTACACGACCTTTAACAGTGTGTACACTATATACAAAACCAATGCCGCCAAATAGCCCAAGAATGGCCGCCAGTATGGTCAGGATAACCCTATTGGGTGAAACCGGTTTTTCGGGCACTTCTCCTTCAGAAATGATGCGGTGGAAGGATATTGTAGCTGCTTTGGCTATTTGGGCCTCTGTTCTTTTTTCATGAAGCGAGCGATATATTTCGTCGTTTAACCCAAAATTTCTGCCCAGGATGGTCATGTTTTTTTCCTTGCCGGGCAACCCAACAAATGCTTGTTCGGCATCATCAATACTTTTTTGCAGATCGTTGTATTTTATTCGCAGGCTGTTTTCAGTATTTTTAATGCTTTCCTGAAAATAATTACATATATCTTGTAGCTTATTGTCAATCACCTTAACCTTTTCATTTGCCGGTGTATATTTTAATAGGAGGTCTTCCCGTTCCCTTGTCAATTCTTCTATCTTTTTTACCATCTCGGTACTGAGCAAATCAGTAAACTCTTCATAGTTGGGGGCCAGTTTCAAAAAGTGGTCCTTACCGGTGCTGATGTACCTGTTCAGGCTATCTGCGGCATTCAGGTTCATTTTTACATTGGCAAGTTGTTTTTTCAGGTCGGCAATTTTCCGGAGGTCGGTTTCTGTTTCCTGCTGGATATTGATAATATTGTTTTTATTGCGGTAATTCTCAATGTCGTTTTCGCTTGTCGATAAATTTCCGCTGTAGTTTTTTAATTCACGGTTTAGAAAGTTTTCTGTCGTATCGGCTGATTTAGATTTTTGTTCGATATAGTCATTGATATAAGCTACTGAAAGTGAGTTGACAATATCTGCTGCCTCCTGTGGCACCGGGCATTTGTAACTTATCCTCAGCACCGGGATGTCTTTGTCAACCGACATTACATCAAGATCATCAGCAATACCGTCTAAAAGTTTGTTTTCTGAGTGAACGATGAACTGATAATGGTCATTGATTTTAACCCCGGTTTTTTCATTTAGGAACTTATCGTTTTTGCAGATCACCAGGCTTGCGCCTTTCATATTTATCACATGATTGAACCTGCTTCTAAAAGTGCCAACCGAATCGTTTTTTAGCTCAATGAGCGAATCTTTATAAATATTTAGCTTGAAAGGAGTATCGTATAGCTTTGGGTTATTTATATTGGCTTTTACCCAAAATGGGGTCTGCGTATATAGTTCAGTTTTCCGAAGTTTACCAACCCGGTAGATTGTTGTCGCCAGGGGCAGGCCGGCTATTGCCTTTCTTATCAACACTTTTGATTTAAGCAGTTCAACTTCAGCCCCTAACTTGTTACTGGATACAAATACGTCTACATCTTTGTAAAGTTTACTATCAGTGACCCCATCATGAGGATCGGCAAGCTTTATTTTTGCGGTACTTTCAAATTGGGGGGTTGCATATTGAAAATATTTTCTTGCCATAAAAACACCTCCCAGGATACAAAGAAAAATAATAGGCAGGCCGCGATATAAAGGACCAAGGGCACTTGCTTTTTTTATTGAATTGTTCATGCGCTATCTTCTTATTAAGCCAAATACCAAAACCGCGGTACTGATCACCGAGGTAAGGGGAACAATGGTCGACCCTGCCCTCCTGTCCCAATGTTTACCTTTCCGGCTGGGCACATAGATCATGTCCCCGGGATGTATTTGCACGTTCGCGGCCATGTAATCATCCATTTTAGTCAGGTCCACTACCAACGTAACCGGCTTATCATCAATCATCCGGACTATCTGCACCTCTTTTTTGTTGGCGTAGAAGTCAAAGTCGCCCGCTTTGGCAACTACATCAAGCAGGGTGTTATTATCTTTTTCCAGCAGGTATTTTCCGGGGGCTTTTAATTCGCCAAGTATGTTTACTTCCTTATTCAGCACTTTTACTTCTATAATGGGGGCAACGATCCATTGTTTAAACCCATTGCGCAGTTTTTCTTTTGTTTGTGGAATTGTTAACCCCAGCAAATTAACCTCGCCAAGTTTTGGCACCGTTACATTGCCCGTAGCATCTAACATCAGCCATTTTCCATAAACCTCGTTTGAGTTATAAATTCCATAGGTAGATCCCACGCTCATATCATCATTGTCCCATACACTTAAATTGATCTTATCGCCTTTTTGCAGGGTATATTCATAGGCGGGGTTATAGCTAAATGCCGTCAATTCTTCCTTCGTATTCCGTTTATCGTTATTTGCCTTTGTAACCAGGTTTTGTGTAGTGCAGGAAGAAAGCAAGCCCATTAAAAGACAGGATATAAGTACCAATGGCGCAGCCTTCATAGCGTGCCCTTTTAAAACCGAAAAAAACCTGTTTATAAAAGCCGGGCTTTCGATTTTAAACAGATCCGATATTTCTTTGATCTTGCCAAGTACTTTGGTAAGATTTTCTAATTGAAGTTTCCCCTTAACAATATAGTCGAATGCCCCAAACTTTAAAGCGCTAACGGCGGTCTCAATATTTTCCTGGCCCGAAACGAAAATGACATAAATGTTTGGGTTGAACCGCTTAATTTTCTTCAATACTTCAAGGCCGTTAAGCGTCTCCATGCCATGATCAAGAATGATCACATCCGGCTGTAGCGTAAGATGGTTAAGGCAATCGGGGCCATTGTCAAAGCTCGTAATATCACTGTAACCAAGGCTTTCAAGATGTTGTTGGTACATGCCCAGGCAAAAGGGATCATCGTCTACAAGCAGGATTTTAAAGTTGTTAGTTGTTTCCATTGTTTTTAATTTGGAAACAGACAGACCATTATAATGCCACACAGTTAATGTGCTGATTACCAATTTATTAATAACATATAGCGATAATCATTTTTTCCAAATATTGGATTGGTTTCTATTTTTAGGATTTTAAAAAACAAAACCTCACATTGAAATAGTTATGCCATATCACTATTCTGATGAAATTTAAATTCTAATAAACAAATCTTAAATTATCTTGTAGAGTTAATAAAGCGGCAATACATGCTTAATTTGTTGTATAGGCCGACACTATATTAGCCGATTCGGCCCACCCATTGTGGTGGGCAATTTTTAAAATATTCTGTCAAAACCTTGCACCTTAAAATATGCCAAAACGCATCTTGATAATTGACGATGATGAAGACATCTTAGATTTATTAAATTTGATTCTTAAAGAAGAGGGTTATGAAGTCGTCATATCTAATACAGCAGAGACTGCAAATCATATTCAAGGCATTAATCCTGACTTGATTTTATTAGACATTCGGATAAATGGTTCAGTTAAACATGGTGATCAAATTTGTTCAGAAATTAAGTCATCAACTGTCTCCGAAATGCTGCCTGTGATATTGCTTTCAGCTGAATTGGATGTTGACATAATTGCTAAGAAATGCGGCGCAGATGCCTATATCAACAAACCCTTTGACGTCAATAAGCTGATTGAAAAAATAAATCAAATTACTAATCGGTGTTAAAACGAGTCTTACATCTACTTTAACACCGATTATAACTTATTTATCTGCTAATGCCTTTTGATTGCTCATTGTCATCCCGCCCATAACCACTTCCAAGTTTAGTTCGGTTGCCCATATCCTGTTGTTTTCCCTGTTTATTTTCAGGCTTGTTTTCCAGTGATTGTTTTTGCGTTAAGATTTGACTAAAAGCTTTTGCCCAGTCAGGCAAGTTTATCGCCTGGTCTTTTATTTGGCCCACTTCTATCGTCATTAACGGCACCGATTGAATAATTTGTTGTTGATTCTCGTAGTTGTGGTATAAATGCACCGAGTCAAAGCCTCTATAATAAATACCTAAATTTTTCAGCCCCTTATCATAATTTTCCCGGATGTTGTCTGGACTAACATCGTGGCCTCCATGAGTCACACGCATAGCTACCCTATCAACTGATGCTTCTATGGAGTCAAGTCCAAAAAAAATCAACCGTACTTCATACCCGCTATTTTTAAATTGGTCAACAGATTGCATTACATCAGGTAGCCGGAAGTTGGTTTCAAAGGCGCAGTCTAAACCCGATTGAATAGCCATTTTCTTCCAGTCATCATAGATATGGCCGTTTACTGCATCATACAAATTTCCGCTGTCCAAGCCGGGAAACTGCTTACGTAACAAGGCTAATTCTTTATCGCCGTCAAAAATGGGTGTTCCGGGAGGAACCATAGTGGCAGACAGCGTGCTTTTACCGGCACCATTGGGCCCGGCAAAAACATACAATTGTGGCTTTTTCATTTAGAAAGCTGCTTGACAATCGAGATTTGGCCCGTAATGGCATTGACCCTAACCAGTTCTTTTCTATCCTGGTACTCATGTATAAACAAGTCTTTGGAGGTGCAATGTTTATCCTGGTAACTGTTATATAAGCCTTTTTTGAGATTGACTGCCTTGATCTGCTCGATAACCGGTGCAAGCAATTCTCCCTGTTCTTTCAGAGAGCGCTCAAATACCGGTTTAAAAGTTAGTTGGGACATCAACAAATATAATTCACTATTATTAGCAACAGCCGGTGCGATGGTCGCCCATCCGGCCAAAGGGATCAATACCCCAATCGGTTCCCGGTCAGCATTGATAAAAATGCTCAACCTATCGCCTGCTGCATTAAATTCAGCTAAATTTACGGAATTTTTCATTTTCTTACAAATTAAGGTTAGTAATTAGTGTGTTTCGTGACGTGCTGACCGGTTACCCGTACGTTTATTTTTTCCATCACCCGCCACTTTTTTTTCATCAGCTTGATTTGCCGCAAAGGCTGCCGATGATATTGCTTGCTGCTCATGGATATAGGCTTCGGCTTTTTTCATCACTTTACCGGCATCATTAGCATATGCATTGTCTATGGGTTTAGCAACTTCCGGGTAAAAGCCGCGCAGGATCAAGAACTTATTGGATTCATCAGCCCTACGGCCGTTCTCGATACCCAAACCAATACAAAGGCCGCTTAATATGGTAACCGCAATAATGAGCACTATAAATAAATTGAAAACGGGTTTGGCTTTAGGTTCAAAATGATGGTAGTTTTTTACCGGCAACACTTTTGGTATGGCAATGATCTTTTCTTCTAATTTTTGGAGTGCCTGATTATAGGCTTCCTTAAAATTCTTAATTGATCGAATAACTCTTTAAAATCCTTGCTATAATCCGGTACGTAAACCTTCGGATAAGTAGCTGCATTAACTTCCATCGCCTTGATTTTCGGCACCAGGCTTTCTATGGCCTTATCCAAACCCTCCGTTTTTGCCTGCCTTTTTTCCAGTTCGGTGTACTTCTTTTCGAGTTCAGTATAATTTTTTGCCAGCCCATCTACGATCTCATCGGTGATGTTTTTATTTGGCGGTGTTTTGCTGTTATCCATCTTCTTTAGGATTAATGATTAAAAATTTATTATAGGTGCATTCCCCGGCTGTGTTCGTGTTCTGGGTGTTTTTTCTTCTTTTTTTGTATCAAAGGCCCGTAATCATCGTGTTTCGGTTTGAGTAATATCTCCAATGGGGACACGGCCCTGCCTTTATCCTGTACCGGCTGATGGGTCTTCTCATCTTCCCGTGATTTGGTTAAAGCCTGTTTAAACTGTGTTTTAAACTGCTGGTGGCGTAGTTCGCGTTGCTGCTCTTGTTGTAACCATTGTTCAATGCCCTGGCTCAACCTGCCATAGCTTAAACTTCGGTCAATTTCAGAGCCTTTGAATTTATAATCGCCTTTGGAAAAGCTGATACCCTGTATCTCTTTGCTGTCGCCCCTGTATTTGTACAGCATACCGACACCGTGTTTTTGCAATTCCTTTTTCAGCTCATCCATACTACTCACCTTTTGGATGGCCGATCTGATGGTATCGTACAATTCGTATTTCAGCTTGTCGATGCCCTTTAATTGTGGGCGGTTCACCTGCTCCTTTCCTTTTGATAAGTATAGCCCGTGTTTCAAAGTCAGTTCTTTGCAAATACTGATATTTTTACGGTGTTGGAAAGCATCGGATATCGTCTTGCCCTCGTTGTTCACTCGGTTATAAATAAGATGTATATGCGGGTGGTCTTTATCTTTGTGGCTAACTATTAATACCTGTGTGTCTTCAATTTTCATTTTCTGCAAATACTCTTTTGCGATGTTGACCATTTTCTCGTCTGTTAATTTCTCCCGGTCATTCGGACTCCAGCTTAACGCGATATGGCCGACCGCCTGGCCTAACGCCGGGTTCATTTTTCGCTGCATATCAAAATCGGCTATCGTGTGTGCTATCTTATCAATCCGAATGCCGTCAGCATCCAGTATGGTAGCCTCCTTTTTTAAAACATTATATTGGACACAGCCGCCAAAGCTTTTTCCGGGTTTAGGTATCTTGCCAATCATCGCTGTTGAAATATTTTAAAGCTTCATCAATTTCAGTAAGCAGGCTATCGCATTTACGCGCAATTAGAAAAATGCCACTTGTATGCGCCAGTTTGGCCAACTGATTTAAGTTATTAGCGAGGCCTATTAACATTCGCAAAATGCGTAGGTCTTCCGGCTTTAGCCGGGCAATCACTTTAGCATTGATTGCCGCCGCCCGGAACCAACTGCTTAAAACCATACCCGCGGCTTTCGCTTTTGCGCTGATCAAAAAATGTTCGCTTGCAGTCAACCTAACACGAATGCCTTTTTCCCGACGTATCCGTTTTGGAGGTGCGCCGCCCTTATGTTTGGGCTTTTTATCTACCGTTGCTTTCTCTTTCAAAATAGTTGTCATTGATCTTCCTGTTCATTCAAAAGCCTAATTCTGTTCTTAACCTTTTTGCGACCAGCGGGAGCAAAAAGCAAGTTTGCCCCGGTGCCGCAGGCATCCGGGGAGTTTTTGTGTAACAAAAACACAAACTTGCTTCTTATTCGCAAATTGATTGGCCTGCCGGCCTCCGCCCGGATATACAGCTATTCAGATATATTATATCCCGCTATTGTTTACAATATATCCTGTTAGATATGCACTGGGTCGCCATCAACGATGAGTGAAGGCAGAGGCTTCGACCCGCTTTACATCTTCCTCTAATTCCGATAAATAAAATACTTTACGGCGCGGCCCCAGGTCGTGCCTGCGAATGAGGCCGAGCCGTACATACCGGCGTAATGTTGGGGCAGAAACTTTTAAAGCTTTGCTGGCCTGTAAGGGCGTAATTGGTAATTCGGCTTGGTTGCCTTTCTGTTTGGCTTGATGTTCTTCTATGCACCTGTTGACGACGGTTTTTAAGAAACTTTCCGCTTCTTCATAGTTAAACCCGATAAATTGCATTTGCTGTTCCATAAATAATAATTTGGAGCAAAGGAACAGCGCGGCCTTTCCATTAATTGGTCGATTATTGGCAATTGGAAGAAAAGTTGGAAAAAACTTTTATGCTTATTTTCGGCTATAGCGTGTTAACGGGACAGGTAGCCGGGAAGTTGATCAAACAAGGGCTGAAGGATTTTTTCGACCTGTCTCCTTTTCTGTGATGGTATTTTGCTTTCGCTGATCTGATAAACAGATTGCACGATCAATCCCTGCTTATTGTAAACTACGATCTTTTTACGGATAACTTCCCAACTGGCGGATAGTATTTTTTGCGTGTCTTTAAGGGAACGAAATATCCAGTGTAGCTTTTGCGCGTCAAGGTGAGTGCTGTTATATTTTGACAGGTCTAACATAACCGCTTCGCTTTGCTCATACAAAAATATCGCCTCAAATTTTTTGAAGGGACTTTCGGTATAAAACAGTTCTTTTAACAGGTCATATAGAAAATGGATAACTGTGGCCTGATGTTCCGCAGTCAGGTTCTCATTGAGCCGTAGGTAGCCGTACAAAGAAGGCTCGTATTTTATAGCCAGTGTCTCGGATGGGACAAGTTTTGGCATTCCCTCATTAAATTTACCCGGGGGCCTTTTGTCCAAAAGTAAAGCCTGATCGATCTGCACGGTCTTTTCCGCCTGGAGTTTCTTCATGGCTTCTGCAAAGGTGCGCCTGAATTGGCGGTCCCTTTCTAAAAAAGGGGCTTCACTACCTATTTGCTTCATATTTTGCCGTTTCATCAGCGCAAATTTTGCTTTATCCTGATAGGCATTTAATGCAAACCGATACGGTTCCGGATTTTCAGCCAATATTCCGAGTAACAAATTGAGTTCCTCGTCGCTAAGATTCTTATCCCGGAGCTTTTTTATTACATCAAATTGCAGTGTAGTTTCCGAAAAATTAAAATACATGAATTGACAGAACCAGCCAAAATGACTCAATAAAGACTCAAAATTGAACTCAAAGGGACACTGTATCAGGGTAATGCAATAATGATCCTGTAAGGCATGTGCGAGAAGATGATCCGCATTAGCGAAAAACCTGGTTTTAATTGTCTTCTGGTCGCTATAGGCCACCCTGTGCAGGTATCGGTGCACGGAAGTGATCTTACTAATAAGGCGTACGTCAAAGAAATCGCGTACTTTATATTTTACATCTGGCATGTGGCCACGGTTATAATAAATGCATTTGGTTTAATAGGTTAAGCCGAATTGGTTTAACAAATGTCAAGGTATGATGTTTTTCTGAAACCAATAGCTGTTTACAATAGGGGGGAATAAGAAACAAAAAAGCCGGAAGACTCCGGCTCTATATCATTGTTGTTTGTTTATTTTTTTAACAGGTGCCCAGGTATAGGGTGCTGCCGTAAGAACTCTTTAGCTTTTTCTTCTTTTTTTAAAAAAAATGGTTCATCGGCATAGCTCCGAACCTGATTGCTCACAATAATTTCGTTATATCCTTTCCCTTTAACTGTCGCTTTTTTTACTGTTGACATAATCGCTCCTTTGTTATTCAAATTTATTAAATTATTTTCTCTTTACCAAAAAGGCCTCATAATTGACATTGATTTCAAAATAGTGCCAGCCTCCGTCAGCATAGCCCCATACATCAAAATCTATGCTAATTTCATCCCAAAGCCGGGCGATACCCATTTGATAGAGCCTCGTCCTAACGGGAGTGCTTCCTTCTGCATAAACAAAATGATTTCCATAGTGATCACAAAACGTATGTAGCGTATTGGCCACTGTAGTTAGCACCAGGTCCCGGTCTTCGTTATTGCTTTTTACGGTATCGCTGATAACACCCATTTCGTTTTCATCGCCAAAAGCCAGGTTATAAGTAACCGGTTCATCCGCTACTTTTTTGTAACGAATGACCTTCTTGATTCTTCCTTTTGGCCCCTCGCTATAAAATTCATAATCCTGAAAATCGTTTGTCGCTATATAATTATATCGGTCTAAATTCATAAGTATAGTAAATCAAGATAAACAATTAGGCCGAGAATGCTTTAAGCGTTTCAAAATGGCGGACATTATCCAGTATTTTCACATAGTCCATGGTTTGCGATAGTTTTGAATGGCCTAAATTGCGCTGTAATACTTCGGGACGCATCCCGTTTTCTAAACTTAATATAGCATAGGTATGGCGGGCGGAGTGGCAGGAAAGAATTTCAAATTTCTTTTTGATCTCTGTTCTTACCTCGCTGCCAAATTGCGCGGTTATTTCGATTTCTGTATTAAGTTTGGCTGCTTCGCATAACTCCTTCAAATAATCATTGAACTTCTGATTAGAAGGAATTGGCAATAGCCTTTTAAATTTTTGCTGATCCCAATATTTCTCTATAATGGCAACTGCTTTGGGTGGTAAGGCAATTTCATGGGACTTACGCGTCTTTTTGATCACAAAACGTAATACATGATAATTTTCTCCCTTGTCACTCTTTTTATGATAATGGGTCTGGTGTATCTGGTCTAAATCACTATACCTTAAGCCCGTATAGCAGCCAAATAAGAATACGTCTTTCAATTTTTCGAGGCGGTCGATCTCAGGCTTGTAGATTTCTAATGTCTTTAATTCTTTCTGCTTTAGAAAAATAATATCTGTCGAGCTTCTTTGCACCTTGATGTCCTCTAAAGCGGTTGTGCCGCTTAAAAGTCCTTGCTTATGAGCCTCCCGCAGAATTTGCTGTAACATGGATATCTTTTTCTCTACCGTAGTGTTATTGTTCTTTTTAGTATTGGTCAAGTACGAAATAAACCCATCCATAAATTCTTTGCCGACGTTGGCCAATAACGGCGGGCAGGTATCTGTATGGTCTTTTAGCGAAGATATCATGGTACTGATATTCTTCTTGGTGCTTTCCTGGCCCGGTTTATCATACCGTTTAAGATAGTTTTCACAAAAAGCGACAATATTCTCATTGCTGATAGAATGATTAACCGTGATCAGTCTTTTCATTTCAAACATATCCAAAGGCTGGAAGCTTTCCTTTTTATTCCGTACATACTTAGAGACCTTATCGGTCAATGTTGTGATATAGGCGTTTACATCATCGGCACCTTTAAAACCTCTTGCGGTCTGTTGGCGGGTGTCCCAGCAAACGTAGGTCAATACTTTCTTAGTGGATAATTGTTTACCCGGAATTCGTAATCCGGTGTAGTGGCGTAAACGATTTCTCTTATATTTGTCTCCATCAATCACGCCCCTGTAAGTAAATTCGTACATCAAGGGTAGATTGCCCTGTACATCGGGCTTCGTATCCAAATAAAATCTTCCGTGTTTTCTTTTAACTCCCATAATTTGCGGTGCAATGTGCGGTGCAATTTCTTTCGTTTAAATTCATTTACGTGAAAACAAATGAAAGAAAAATTCTCTATTAATAGTTGATTATCAGTTGTTTAATGCCGATATACAAAGATAATAAATTGTTTCGTGAAAGTAAAAAATAGTCCTGCTCCCGCTACCTCAGAACAAAATGAAGCCTTTAACGAAAGTTAAAGGCTTTTTTGTTTGCTATAATTTCCTATACACTTTTCGCAGGTGCGCAAGTTTGGCGTGGGGCTGTTCCTCACACACCAGTACCTTGACCAGTTGGAGCCTGACACGAAAAGCGCAATCTTAGGCAACGTTGGCTCTATTATTTGTTTTCAGTTAGGCTTAACGGACGCGAAAGTAATGGAGCGGGAATTTTATCCTGTGTTTACCTATGATGATTTCGCTACGTTGCCGAAATATCACATATACCTAAAGCTGCTCATTGACGGGACGGAGAGCAAAGGGTTTAGTGCGGTAACGCTTTCAAGCTTTTAGGTGGATACTTAAGCGAATCGCGCCTTATCTGACAATTATAGCTTTGTAAACAATATGGTCTTCGGCGGTGGATTTTTATCTGTGCAATAAATATTTTACCTTCATAAAAAATCCTAATCTCAATTTGTAAATTATGAGCGATCTTAACGAAACTAACGGTCCTCCTTGTGATGATTGTAAGGGGCTAATCGGAGCCAGCCGACATACTCAGCCCCATGCAAACCTAAGTCACGTGGAATTTAAAGCAGTCAGGTCAATGTACGGTGCAGTTGATGAAACATACTACAACTGCAAAGCATATGGAAAACAGTGGCTTCATGAAACAGGTTCATATGGTCAAGGATGGGTGGAATAACCAATTTGCCTAAATTCTGATCATGAAGATAAAATTAACTAAAGAAGACCTCATTATTCAGTTGCAGGAGCAATTGAAAATATTGGCGTTGCTTTGTTCACAATACGATCAAAAAAACGATTTTCTTTACAAAGAAATTGCAGTCAAGCTGCGTCTGCTATTGCATAATACTAAAAACACAAAATCGCTTTTAGCCCAAATTGGATTGGAGAATATTGAATTTCGGACAAGTGCAAAAAATATATCTGAACAAGCTTCCCAAGGCATCTACAAAGCCCCTATTTGTATGACTTTTAGGACGTTTCCCGACGATCCACCAGTGCGCATCGACCCAGAACTTATTCCCATCCTATACACGACGAATTTTGCTGATTGGTGGGAACATGAAGCAATGATGTACGATACAGATAACGTCACTTACACTCGCAAGCAATTAATTTTGGAAGTTGCCAATACCGATGGCGGAGCACACGTAGACGCTTCCCTAAACGCAACTTATCACGCTATAACCAGAGTAAGCGGATCAGGCATCAGTTATAAACTGCCGGACGCTGATGAAGTGTATCTAAATCCAGTGCCTGCTCTTATTCGTCAAATCGGCCATGAGGTAATAAGCACATTTAAAAAAATTGATTTTACCACTGTACATTAAAATGGAAGTTATTTGCATCGAGGATGCCGCACTCTACGTTCTCATCGAAAAAGTTGTTGATGTAGAAGCGATCTATATTGGGCATGGTCGGCAGTAGCTTTTTCAAGCGATATAATTAAAATGATTAGCAACCTCACTTGCTTTTTTAAAATTTTCATCTTACTTTTGAGATAGGAATCGAGCGCCTCAGTTGTGAGTGACTGAAACGCGAGGCTATTTCATATATTGACAAGCCTACAGCAAACTTTTGTTAAACCCGCTGGCATAGGTTGTCTTTAAACACTCTCGACAACAATTTTAAGCCCAGCCTTTAACATGAGATTGCTATGCAACTTGAAATCACAAAAGAATGCGCGGATTCTCTGCGCTCATTTACTCAAAACAAATTTGGTATTCAGTTAAAATCTTCGCATGCTCACGAGTTTGTAGCAGCTTATTTTGGCTATTCGTCTCGTGCTGCGCTGCTGGCAGACACCAAATGTCCCATCAGTAATTTAAGAGAGGCAGAATTTATTGTTCTAACACCAACCGCTCTTATCAAAGAACGGTGTAAAGACCTTCATGGTTTGCCGGAAAATTTACCTCATGAATTGGTAGAGGGTGTTTACTCACCTCTTTACCAAGGAAAATTGATCCGACACAAGGTGTGGCCGACATTTGATTATTTGGCGTTAACGCTGGCAGATGAAAGTTTGAACTCGAAACCCATTCAGAGTTTGTACTTGAACCCCATTTTTTCCGGAGCCCGAAAAGTTCAACGTGAGGGTGTAAAAGTGTATTACAATAACGACGGTGTTGATTTAATGGTATTCCGCGAGTACGTGGTGCCCAGCTTGCTGCTTTCTGGTCAGAAGGCAAGACGGGGTGTTGTTGACGTGTTCGAACTTAAACGGGTGGCAGGCTATATCGGCTATGTCAAAACGCTCCATTATTCCACGGAAGCCGAAACATTGGATGCGGCCATAGCACAGATTGAGAATGACCACCAGCAATTGCATAGAAGATATGCGCACGAAACTTATTAAATACAACTATCGCTCAAAAGAGCTTTCAATAGCGTTAGGTCTTCCAAAAAGTTCGAGAATTGACCTGTTCCGTCTACCTGGAAAGAATGAAAGCCTTTAGAGATGATCTAAAGGCTTTTTTTTATTCTATAACCGTCAAAAGTTATAATCCGGATGTCGGGGTTTTATGTATTCAGTGATGTATTGAGTCATGACAATTTTTACATACCGACACTAACCATTCAATCGGCTCTTTTCCAATATTTTTTTTAGCGTATTTTTTATGATGTACTTGAGTGGCACGTCCACCACAATAAACGCAGAGCCAGTTATCTCTCTTAAGCACTACATAACGTTTCCGCTGCCATGCATCGGATTTAAGATAGGTGTCTCTGTAATAGGCTCGACGACGTTCTCGTCTTATTTCAAATGCCCAACGTTTTACTGCTATTAAAACAAATGCAATAATTAGTAAGGCTAAAATGTTCATATTATAGTTCTATAATATTGATTCTATCAGATACCTGTACAGAGAATAAATATCGCAAAAAAAGAATAGATAATTAACTATGTTGGAAAACTAACCCCAGCCACCGAAAATAAAAGCCTGTGCATTGGCAATTACACAGCTATTCGCCCTAAGTTTAAACATACCGATAATTATTCGTGATAACATCACAGGGGCGGGTGTAAACATTTAAATCACCTAAACAATCAATTTGCCTTCCCAATACGGTAAAGGTTCCCATTGTCTGTAACCCCGTAGATAGCGCCATCTTTGCCGGTTACCAACGACCGCCAGCGTTCCCGCTTGTCTGCCAATAAACGTTCTTCGGCTACAACTTTATCATCTTTTAGGATGAGCCGGTTAATATGTGTCCCGCTAAGGGCGGCAACAAAGAGGTTTCCTTTCCATTCGGGGATCACATCACTTTGGTAAAACATAATACCACATGGAGAGATAACGGGGTCCCAGTAATAGATGGGTTGTGTCATTCCCTCTTTTTGCTGGATACCATCTCCTACTTTTACACCGCGGTACTCTATTCCGTAGGTGATAACGGGCCAGCCGTAATTATTTCCCGGCCGGATAATATTGATCTCGTCACCTCCGCGCGGCCCAAACTCTGACTCCCATAGTTCACCGGTCCAGGGGTTGATGGCCAACCCTTCGGGACTTCTTAAGCCATAGGCATAAATCTCAGGAAGCGCGTCGCCTTTGCCGGCAAAAGGGCCGCCGGGCACCGCCTTACCTTCGCGGGTGATGTGAATGATCTTCCCGATCCCTGTGGTTAGGTCCTGCGCCTTAACGCGGACCTCGTCAGCACTGTGTTCGCCTGTACTGACAAACAGGTTGCCGTCTTTATCAAAAACGATGCGCGAGCCAAACTGCAGGCGACCGTTATAGGCAGGTTTGGCTTCGTAGATAACCTTTACGTTTTCGAGTTTATTATCATCGGCGGATAAAGTGCCTTTAGCAACGGCGAGTTGAAAGCCGCCGGGAGCATCTTCAGAGTAGCACCAGAATAAGGTCCGGTTTTTTACAAACGAATCGTCAAAGTTCACGTCCAGTAATCCGCCCTGCCCGCCGAAAGCTACCGGCGGTACACCGGCTATGGTCTTGTCATTGCTGCCGTCCGCTTTTAATATGCGCATGTTCCCCTGTTTTTCTGTGATCAAAAAGCGGCCATCGGGCAGACATCTTAAAGCAAAGGGTACCTTAAGGTCGTGCGATATCAGCGTAATACTCAGTTTCGTTTGGGTTTGCGCGCCCGGAACCCGGGTTTGACCAGGGAAGGCGGGTTTATAATCGCTGTTGGGTTTTTGCGTTTCAACAGGCGGCAGGTTTTGCGCATGACCTTGCGTTAAAATGGCTAATAAGCCCACCAGGACTATCATACCGGCTAATGATTTTTTTTGTTTCATAATTGATAAAGTAATTTCACCATAAATTGTTCTGCGATCTGCAATGATCCTATTCAAAGATACAATTGAAAACTTTAAGCGGTTGGTTTTGCACTAAGCGTATGTACAAATACTTTTTAATACCGGCCGTAGGCCGGATTTTAAATAGGTGAAATAAAATAAAAATAAAGCAAAATCTTTGAAGGGTTTATAATAAAAGCTAATTTTAACCTGCCTGCGCTTTAAAAAGATGCATTAGAAGCCGGGGCACTGTTACAATCGATTTCCAATAAACCAAAATAAATGAAACTCACCAAAATAATTAGCTCTGCCGCAGTGTTCAATGTATTGCTGAACCTGGTGTGGAGCGCAAACACCGCCATGGCCCAGCAGGCGCCTCCTCCTGTCCGCGATCCACTTACGCCCGGTTATGTTGCAGCAAAAGAACTACCGGATGGCACCATTCCTACGGCGGATATTAATGGAAATTTTATTATTGGCCCTACGCATACGCCGGCACCCGAAATGACGGTGCAGCCTAATGTGCCGCAAGGGGAAATATTTCGTTTTACGATGGATTCGAAGGATAGCAAAATATATCCCGGTATTGCCCGCGATCCAAATACGTTTGGCACGCCAGACCCTGCGAATCCCGCCAGCCTGGTTGTCACCACCAGCCATCCCGGCACTTACACCCGCCGCATAGCGGTGTATGTTCCAAAACAATATGTAGCGGGTACAGCAGCACCTTTTATAGTTGGTGCCGATGGTCCCGACAATTTGTTGTTCACGGCACTGGATAACCTGATTGCCGAGGGCAAAGTGCCGGCGATGATAGCTATCTCTATTAGTAATGGGAGCGGTGACGCCCAGGGCAGCGAACGCGGCCTGGAATACGATACGATGAATGGCACCTATGCAGAATTTGTTGAAAAGGAAATACTGCCACTGGTAGAAAGTACGGCCAATGTGAAACTAACAAAAGACCCTGACGGACGTGCCACTATGGGAGGAAGCTCAGGCGGATCGTGCGCCCTTATCATGGCGTGGTATCATCCTGAATTGTATCACCGTGTGCTCACCTACTCAGGTACTTATGTAAACCAGCAATGGCCATATAACCCGACGACACCGCATGGCGCTGCGGAATTTTACGAACATATTATTCCGGCAGGTCCCGTAAAGCCACTGCGTATCTGGATGGAAGTAGGAGACCAGGACCTTTTCAATCCAAACGTTATGCGCGACAACTTGCATGATTGGGTGGTGGCTAACGAAGAAATGGCCAAAGTACTTGCAGCCAAAGGCTATCATTATCAATTTATTTTTGCCCGCGATGCCAAACACGTAGACGGCAAAGTAAAAAGACAAACACTTCCCGAAGCGCTGGAATGGCTTTGGAAGGATTACCACCCGAAAAAGATCACTCAATGATGGATTATAGAGTTCCGTTTGCCGAAAGAATAGCCTCAAGTTGAAAATTTGAGTTTTTTTGTTGTGATTGCTTTTCGGCTGACCTTGTCGATTCAGCATATCCCAATTTTACATCCGGAGAGGGCCACCGGTTCGAACCCGGTAACTCCCATAAAAAAGCGGCTAACCTATGATTACCGCTTTTTTATGCGATCAGGCGCTTATCCAGCGTAGCGAGGGAAAAATATATTAGCTGTTAAAACCACTTGTCTCACAAACCATTCACGCACAAGAATGTAGTATCCATGTAAATGTCCTAATATGAAACCTATATACATAACAGTTGGCAATGAGCTTCCTTTGATGATCATACCTGATAGCCAGGCACATCTTGACGGACATACTATTCTTACCTACACCTATAACCTGTATAAAGTTGCAGATGAAGTCACAAATGATGACATCGATCGTAAGGATAGCTTTTTACATATTGAGAAAAACCTCGACCCTGATTATTTGGGGTATATAACCTTTGAACAACCCGGTCATGCATTTACTTATACCCCGGGCGGTTACCATAGGTTAAACCGTGATGAGGTAGAGGAAGTAATTGAATTGATTAACTACTATAGAGATACACCCAGACTTTGGACTATTGAGTAAACTATTGGGGTTAATATTGGCCAACCAAGCCCATAAACCAACAATGGCCTTATGGATTGAGCCTGGCTTTCAGTTTAGCGCTGGTAATAGTCACGTTGAGTAAAGAATAAAACACCTACTCAAATAGTCCGGGTAAACTATTCGGGTATCTACACCAACCTTTTACCCCACCAAATCCACCCCATTAGCATCCGTAGTCAACACCTCGCTCATAAAATCCAAAAACGGGCGCATTTTTTTGAACACATCATTTACCTTGAGTAAAAAGTCGGGACTTAATACGTCTTCATCACTAAACAGGTGTCTGAGCATAAATTGTTTATACCGCAACAGGTGGATAACAGGATGGTCTTTTGGATAACCGCGCGGAGTTGAACTTATCTGTTCACCGTACAGGCTACCAAAGGTTTCAACCAAAGTTTTGTCTTCAAGCAAATTTCTCCAATCCCCCGCGTTTGCATCGATATCTTCCCTGATCCTTTTTAAATCGTTTGGCCCGGGGCCCCAAAAGCCGCCAACCACGCCTGAATTGCCCGGCTCGATGCGGAAATAGTATCCGCCGCGCAATTTTTTTGTAGCCCGTTTAAACGATCCGCTCCAATGTGTATTGTAGGGTGTTTTATCTTTAGCAAAGCGCACGTCTTTATAAATCCGGTATACACTCTTTTTACCAGAGGCAGTTTCAATGTTGTCATGTTTATTCATTTCAACCAACAGGGCATCGGCAAAAGCGATTATGTTGTTATGGGCTTCTATATACCTGTCTTTATGGGTATTGAACCAGTCGCGGTTATTGTTTTTTGAAAGATCGGTTAGGAAATTGAGGGAATCTCTTTTTATGATGGGGATTGCCATAATGATAGTTGTTTTATTTTCTATATGAGATAAGAACCGGATATTCGTTAAACTCTTCCATTCACAGTCAGCTCCCCGCCGCTTATTTCAGGAAAGTAAATACCGTTTTCTTTGCCGGGCCTTACATATTTAACTAAAAAATCAACCTCTCCCCTTCTTTCAATTCGGTAAATCAATCCCTCAACCGGGTCGATGGCACCATGTACGCCGGTTCCCAATAAATTTAAAGCGTCTGCAACTGATATAGGGCTTCCAACATGGATGGTATTAGGTAAAATAAAGCCAAGCTTTTCCAGGCGTTCTTTAACTTCAAAATAACTTTTGCGCTGGTCGGCTACCATCAGGTCAAACCCTACAAAAGGTTCGTGCGGTAAGTTATACCGGGTGCCAACGGCGTGGTACAGCCATTCGCCGCAAACCCGTTCTCCTTCAGTTAAAAGCTCGTCAAACCTTTTTTCATTAGCCTTAACCCATTCATCAAAAATAAGATGCGTTTCAAACGGCGAAGTTGTTGCCATGTAGCCTGCACGGGTAATGGCTAATATTTTACCTTCTACCTTGCATATACCAACATTGCCTCCGTCAAGCTTTTCCTGTACAATAATAATATCGTGCTTATCGCGGGCTTTAACAGTGGCAATACGTTCCTGCCCCTCGTGGCAATGATAATCACCCGGCCCTAATTTGGATGAGGACAGGTGAGGAATTGATCCGTATGATTTACGCCCTAATGGTTTCATTTTATTGGTTGATTTAGTTGGATTGGTTGATTTAGTGAGTGGGTTTAATTAAGTCGAACAACCATTCACCTAATCAACCCAATCAACCACTCACTTCCCCCAAAGGCAACTCTACATAACAATCAGTACCCTTGCCCGGTTCACTTTGTATCCATATTTTACCGTTATGGGCTTCAACAATTTGCTTGCAGATAGACAGGCCGAGGCCAAACGACCTTTCGCCGGCGGTGCCTTTGCGCATGGGGCCTGTTACAATATTAAACAGGTCGGCCTGTAATTCGGGCGGGATGCCCATGCCTTTGTCTTTTACGATCATGAGAAAAGAGCTATCCTTTTTTTGCAGCTCGACAATAATATTAGCGCCTTCGGGACTAAATTTCATGGCGTTGCTTAACAGGTTATTCAACACCCGTTCAATTTTTTCCTTTTCGATATTAACTTTTAATGGTTCGCGCAATAATATGAGCTGTATGTATTGCGCTTTTTTATCTGCATTTAAGTTCATCATCGCGGTAGCCTGCTTTAAAAAGTCGTTAATTTCTACCTCCTGTTTTTTCAGGTCAGCGCTGTTCTCGCGGGTATTTATCTCCAGCAGTTCGTTAATTAGTTTTAAGGCGTTTTGCGAAGATTTTTCTATAAGGCCCAATACCTTTTCGCCTTCCTCATCGTAGGTATGATCTTCCAGCAGCGCGTTGGCCAGCATGCCTATACCGCCGATGGGGTTGCGCAGGTCGTGCGCCACAGCCTTTAAAATGCGATCTTTGCCCGAATCACTTTTCTCTAACTCAACCATAGCAAACTGTAGCTTATCTTTTTGTTCGCCAACTTCCTGGTTAAGTAAGGTTAACGCCTGTATATTTTGCTTGCCGCGCCTGTAATAAAAATATACGGATGCAATGATGGTTAAAGCCATCAACACCAGCACAATAGATATCCACAAATAAATATGGCTTAACTGGTTGTCTCTTTTTAGCGTATCTATTTGTATTTGCTGTTGTTTATCCTTCAATTGCTGCAAAATATCGGTTTGAAAAGCCTGCTTATTTACCTCATTTACCGAATCGCGCATGGTAATATAACTGCGGTAATAGTCAAAGGCTGATGCCCTGTCGTTGATCCGCTCATAATACTGCGACATTAATAGCAACCACTGCATCTTAGAGTTTTCGTCCTGCTCGGTTTTAAACTCATTTTTTAAAGCTAATAATGTTTGATGTAATAATTCGGGCCTGTTTTTTCTGATATAAAGATCAGCTAATTGCACCTGCTCCATCTGCGCGTCCTTGTGATCGCCATACGGCTGCAGGTTTACATTAATGCTCTTAGTTAACAGTTTCTCGGCGGTATCCAGCATATTCTTTTTATAATATACCTTACCCATATTGCCATATATTACCGCGTTGGCTTTTTTAACATCTTCGGGTGTAACTATGGCGGCTACATTGTTCTTTATAAAGTCGAGCGCTTTATTATAATATATCAGCGCACTGTCGCCCTGGTTTAGCTTGGTATAACAAAGCGCTGTGTTATTCAAAATTTCCTGCATGTGCCAGCCATCGCGTTTGTTGTCTTTGCAAATGGAATATTCGGCAAATGCCTGCTTAAAATTATTGGCCGATTCATTAAACTTTTGCTGGCTGTATAAAGTCATGGCAACGGCATAGCTATAATCTTTTAGCTTACAAACATCAAGGTTGCGCTTGGCAAAGGTGATAGCCCGGTAATAATAATCGTACGAAGTATTGTAGTTATGCAGGGCAAAGGCCGTACCCCCTTTTGACAATAAAGCATAGGCATATTGTTCCGGGTAATAACGCTGCACATTATCCCGCTCAAGCGCCTTTACGGCCGAGTCGGCATACAGGTCGCTCTTTTTAAGATCGCCTAACCAATTATAATAAGTGCGCTTACGGTTATAGAGGTAATAATGGCCGTAGCCGCTTATGTTTTTTAAATGTGCATAAACCGAATCGAGATATTGGATAGTTTCCTTCGGTTTATCGATATTGAAACGCTTGAAAATTGTATCGTTGTAGCTGTTATAAAATGCGGCATCGTTGGCGTAATCTTCGGTTTTATGCTTACAGCCAACAAAAAAGCAGCAAATAACCAGCAGATAATAAGCAGGCAGCTTAACACAACTATCAGGAGCCGGTTTTTTCACCTGACTAAAATAAGGAATATTTTAATATGGACATTTATTTTTAAGGAGATTGCCTGTAATTAATTGCAATTTAAACGGATGTTGCAATATATAACTACTTAGCAAACATCACTTTAATTACAGTAACCTGTTTTATACACCTGGCAGGCTTCTTTTCATCCTGCACAATAATGCGGAACGGGCCATCGCCGGCAGGCAGGGGTTTACCATCCATCATGCTGGCCAGGATGATCGTCCTGTCGGTGAAAGTCTTGTCTAATTCTGCTAATGCAAACACCACCTGGTAATTATCACTGGCTTCAACAGATATAAATTTAGTTAGGTTTTCACCTTTCAGGTCATTACCCATTGTGGCCCCGGCTTTTTGCAACAGTTCGGCTAATACCACCCCGGTATAAGTATGATCGTTTCCGTCCCTGTCTTTTCGCGTAACATTGGTTTGCTTAAACTGCTGCATATCGGCCGCTTTTAGTTCGAGCGGGGTGGTAACCTCACCGGTTATTTTAACGCTCTGCGCTTTTAACAATGCCGGGGTTATAAGTAGTGACAGAACACTTAACAGGGTAACGAAGTAATATTTTTTCATGGTGATTTATTTTTTAGCAGTTAATTTATGCGGATCAGCAAAACGCGGATCGGTTATAAAAGTATTATCGGTCAGCATATTTAAAAACGCGATGATGTCGCTTTTCTCTTCGGCTGTAAGCTGCAAACTTTTGCCGCCCGGTTCATTTGATCCGCCCTCAAAAACGCTGCTTAATGATTCGGACTGGATTACGTGGCCGCTGTAATGATCAACCACCTCTGCCAGGGTTTTAAACCGGCCATCGTGCATATAGGGGGCAGTAAGGGCTATATTGCGCAGGGTGGGCACCTTAAACCTCCCCCTGTCAGATGGTAAACCTGTTAAGGTTTCTATGCCTGCATCTTTTGGAATGCTGTCCAGGCCGTTATTATGAAATAGTTCCATATAAGTTTTCGGTCCGCCGTGGCAATGCCCGCAATTGGCACCACGCATACCTTTTTCGGGGTTTGGCCCGTCCATAAAAAGTGCGATGCCTTTTAATTCCTGCGGAGTTGGCTGGTATTTTCCCGCAAGGTATTGATCGTATTTTGAATTGCAGGAGATCAGCGTCCGCTCAAATTGCGAAATGGCTTTGGCTATACGTTCGCCGGTAATAGCATCATCGCCATAAACCAATTTAAATAAGCTGTTATATTCCTTGTCACTGTTTAACTTTTTAACCGATGCTTCAAGTGATTGCCCCATTTCATGCGGATTGGTCATTGGTATGATGGCCTGTGCCTCCAATCCCTCTGCCCGTCCATCCCAAAAAAATTTTCGCGCCCATAATAAATTGGTTAACGACATAGAGTTACGCGGTGTCGGCACATCATCTACACCCACGCTAAACGGTTTGCCATCGGTAAAAGCCTTGTCCCGCTGGTGGCAGGTGCCGCAGGATATTTTATTATTGGCTGAAAGCCTCGTTTCATAAAACAGCATCCGCCCCAAATAAACCCCTTGTTTGGTGGTTGGGTTATCTGTAGGAATATTAATGCGGTTGCCAAAATTTGACGGGTATACGAATTGATAAGCGCCGGTTTCAATGGGGTCTGCAAAATAAACCGACCCGGATAGAAAAAACACTACGGCCAACAGCAACAGCATAACCGACACTTTGCGCCAGTTTTTGTTTGCGCAGGCTGCTTTAGCAATAAGTGCACGGATGTTTATCAAAATCGTTATGCTTTTTTAAATATAACGCAAATTAAAACAATGTTTGTGTAAAAGGCCAATAAATTAAAGCTTTAAATCTTCAACGCTACCTGATAAAAATTCGCGGAATTTATTGTGCAAAGCATGATATTGTTCAATGGCTTTTAGTCCCATAGGTGTAACAACGGCTTTACCGCCGCCTTTACCACCACGCTGCGAAACAACAAGTGGTTCTTCAAAATTCTCATTAATATGGTTGATCATATCCCAGGCTTGTTTGTACGACATTTTCATTTGCAGGGCTGCCTGCCGTATTGACCCCAAAGCATGAATACGTTCTAATAATTCAACCCGGCCAAAGCCCAATACTTTCCCATTGGCTGTTTCTATCCATATCCTGCCGTTGAGCTTAAATATCGGTTTGTCCATTTCAGAATAAAAAAGCCTCCTGCCGCAAGGCAGAAGGCTCATTGTTAATATATTAAATTACTTACAAATACAGCTTGCCTTATTTGGGCAATTGGCTGTTTTGGTGCAATGCTCTTTAGTACAGGTAGTGCAATTTGATTTCGTAACAGTTTTTGCCGGGGCTGTTGCTATAACAGAAGCACCGGCAAGCAACAATGCCAGGATGCTTAAACTTAATTTTCTCATGATGTTTAAAATTTTAATGTTAAATAATATTTAGTACAACGGTTTAGGTTGTTCGGGCATTATTTAACAGGTCTTCGGCGGTTTCCAGTCTGATGGATGGTAAGCGGATAAATCGCCAATTTTATAAAGGGAAACTGGTTTCTCAATATAGGTCAACAAATCAGGCCGTATAGTTAGCTGTTCTCCAATTAGAAATCCGCAAAGCGGGCAAGAAAACATCATGGTACAACCCTGTTTTTCACAATCCTTTTGTTGACCTGGCTTTTGCTGACCACAAACAGAATTTTTATCCATTTTAGAGCAACATGTTTTTTTAGCAGGTTGCTGAATGCTTGTCGTCATCCCTGTGAAAGACAGGAATAAGATACACATCACTAAAAAAACCGCTAAAAATTTCATTAACTCAAATGTAAAGAAAATGTTTAAATTTTATATTACAATTTAATGCTGCGGGGCATATAAATAATAATGCATGCTCCAATTAAAGCTATAATTGCGCCAATAACATCCCATCTATCCGGTTTAAATCCGTCTACCTGCCATGCCCATAATAAGGCCAGCACAATAAATATACCGCCATAGGTAGCATATACTCTTCCAAAGTTGGCCGTTTGCCAGGTTGCGACAACGCCGTATAAAGCAAGTATTATAGCACCGGCCGCGCCATACCAATATGGTTTATCATCTTTAAGCCATTGCCATATCAAATATCCCCCGCCGATCTCGCAAATGCCCGCGAGTATAAAAATAAATAACGATCTGATAATTGCCATGATTAGTAAATTTTAGATAACGCGTATATTGGCAAACTTAATTAAAAGACTATTATTTTTAGTACAAAAAAGTCTTCCCTACCGGGCTGCCGTGTACCCACATCTTTTTACAGTAAAATGCTTGCTATTCCATGTCAGGGACAAACCCTTTGTAGAAATATTATCATTACGATTTCTTGCGCCGTAGGTGCTACCCTTTGCGAATAAATATAATCAACCTGTCAATTTAGGGTAGCACCTACGGCGCAATTTCATTCCTGGTTTTGTTGGCTACAAAGGTTTAGACCCTAAGGGGTCATATATGTTAAAGATGTGGGTACACGGTAGCCTACAGGGGAGAGATTATTCACATGTGATTTAATTTTTAAAGGTGTTCATGAAGGCGTTGCCATTTAGAGCGGGCTTAATTATCTTTACCGCATGATTATGAGCCCCGGTTTCCCATTTCAATTACTTAGCCAGGACTTTTTATTATTGCCCCAAAAAGCCGTCTACTGGCAGCAGGAAAAAGCATTAATGGCTGCCGATGTACATTTGGGTAAGGTAGGCCATTTTCGTAAGTCGGGTATTGCAGTGCCCCGCGACCTGGAGCAGGATGACCTGGCTTGTTTATCCGACCTGATATTTGAACACAAGCCCGAAAAGCTCATCTTCCTCGGCGATCTCTTCCACAGCGATATGAATGCCGACTGGGATTGGTTTGCCCTATGGCGCAGGCAATTCCCAAAATTGCAGATCATGCTGATACGCGGCAACCACGATATTATTCATGACGATCATTACCTCAACTTAAATATTTCGCTGCATTACCAGTTGACTATCGGACCTTTTTTGATGCTACATCATCCGTTAACCGAAACCGAACTAAAACAAACGGACAGCTATGTTTTTTGCGGGCATATCCACCCCGGCGTAAACATGGTTGGCCGGGGCAGGCAAAGTATTACGCTACCTTGCTTTGCGTTTAGCAAGCGTCAGGTTATACTACCATCCTTCGGGAAATTTACCGGGCGGGTAGCCATCCGCAGTACCCGGAATGACCGGATATTTGCGGTGTTAAAGGATAAGGTTATGGCTATTGATTGAGGCTTTATTTTAGAACGTTTCTAAATAGACATTTACTTGACAATTAGCGGGTACCATTTATATCTTTTGGCATTTAATAGATACTTTTGCCTTAAATAATAAATCTGAATTTATAATGAGCGAATTTAAACAAACCTTTAACTCATCGCTGGGAAAAAAGCTGATAATGGCTTTAACAGGCTTGTTTTTGTGTACTTTTTTAATTGTACACCTGGGCGGCAACCTGTTGTTATTTAGCAATGACGAAGGCTTCGGTTTTAATATGTATGCCAACTTCCTTACGCATTTCCCGCCGATAGAAGTTGTTGCCTATATTCTGTACCTGTGCATACTGGTACACGCGGTTTACGCCCTGATTTTAACGCTGAAAAATGGCAGCGCAAGACCCGTTGGCTATGCCGCGCATAACGATGCCCCGGCTTCATGGCAATCAAAAAACATGGGGCTTTTAGGCAGCATCCTGCTATTGTTCATCGTGATACACATGAGCGATTTTTGGTTCAGCTACAAGTACAGCCATAAAGTTCCGTTTATTGAGTATCGTACCGACCTGGCAACCAACCAAACACAGGCAGTTCCGTATGTGCCCGTATCGCCCGATTTTGAAAAATCAGTATCGATAGTAAATAATGTGGAGATTGTACGTGTAAAAGATCTGCATTACCGTGTGGCCGACAGCTTTAAAAACCTGCTCTATGTGATATTTTATGTCATAGCGATGGGCGCTGTATCGTTCCATTTACTGCATGGTTTCCAAAGCGCGTTTCAAACATTAGGATGGACACACCGTAAGTATACGCCGGTTGTTCAGTTTATCGGCAAATGGTTTTTCGCGGTTATTATGCCATTAGGATTTGCCATGATGCCGGTGGTTTATTATATACAGAGTTTAAATAGATAGTTAAGTAGTTGATTGGGTGAATGGTTGATTAAGTTAACCACTCACTCAATCAACCTAATCAACTATTCACTAAATAAAAAAGAATGAGTTTAGATGCTAAAATTCCGCAGGGCCCATTAGCCGAAAAATGGAGCAAGCATAAATTTAACTTAAAGCTGGTTAATCCGGCCAATAAGCGTAAATATGATGTTATAGTTGTAGGTACGGGTTTGGCAGGCGCATCGGCGGCGGCTTCATTGGCCGAGTTAGGTTATAATGTTAAGGCTTTTTGCTTCCAGGATAGTCCGCGCCGTGCACACTCTATAGCGGCACAAGGCGGTATTAATGCGGCAAAAAATTATCAAAATGACGGCGACAGTGTTTACCGCTTGTTTTATGATACCATTAAAGGTGGTGACTACCGTGCCCGCGAAGGAAACGTTTACCGCCTGGCGGAAGTATCGGTAAATATTATTGACCAATGTGTGGCGCAGGGAGTTCCTTTTGCCCGCGAATACGGCGGCTTGCTGGATAACCGTTCGTTCGGTGGTTCGCAGGTATCGCGTACATTTTATGCCAGGGGACAAACCGGGCAGCAATTGCTTTTAGGCGCTTATTCGGCCCTGAACCGCCAGATACATTTGGGCAAGGTAAAAATGTACACCCGTACCGAAATGCTGGACGTGGTTAATATTGACGGCCATGCAAAAGGTATTGTAACCCGCAACCTCACTACCGGCAAAATTGATACGCATTCGGGCCATGCGGTACTGTTATGTACCGGCGGCTATGGCAACGTATTCTATTTGTCTACCAACGCGGCGGGCTCAAACGTTACGGCTGCATGGCGGGCGCATAAGCGCGGGGCATTTTTTGCCAATCCATGCTATACACAAATACACCCAACCTGTATCCCGGTTACCGGCGACCACCAGTCGAAATTGACGCTGATGTCAGAATCATTGCGTAATGATGGTCGTGTTTGGGCACCGAAGACTGTCGGGATAGCCGAACAATTGCGCAAAGGACAAATTAAACCCGACCAGGTTAAGGAAGATGACCGCGATTACTTTTTAGAAAGAAAATACCCTTCATTCGGCAACCTTGTTCCGCGTGATGTGGCATCACGCAACGCTAAGGAAATGGTGGATGAGAAACGTGGCGTAGGTACTTCTGGTTTCGCTGTATTTTTGGATTTTGCCGACGCGATAAAACGCCTGGGACAAGAAGCAGTAGCCGCCAAATACGGAAACCTGTTTGATATGTACTATCAAATTACCGACGAAGACCCTTACAAACAACCCATGCGCATTTACCCTGCCGTACACTATACCATGGGCGGCCTTTGGGTTGATTATAACCTGAGCACAAACGTACCGGGCTTATATGCCTTAGGCGAATGTAACTTTAGCGATCACGGCGCAAACCGTTTAGGCGCTTCGGCATTAATGCAGGGCTTGGCAGATGGCTATTTCGTTATTCCGTATACTTTAGGCGATTATTTGGCAACCATCGGCCCAAAACCAGTTGATGGTACCCACTCTGCGTTTGAAAAAACCAAACAGGATGTGTTAACCCATATCAATAAACTGTTAGCCCTGAAAGGCACCAAAACGGTTAACGAATATCACCGCGATTTGGGCCATATTATGTGGGAATACTGCGGCATGGCACGTACCGAAGAGGGATTGACCAAAGCCAAAGGAATGATACAAGCGCTGCGCGCTGACTTCTGGAAGAACGCAATCGTAGTCGGCGAAAATGAAGAAGTAAACGCCTCATTGGAAAAAGCAGGCCGCGTAGCCGACTTTTTAGAGTTAGGCGAGTTAATGGTTGATGATGCCCTGATGCGTAAAGAATCATGCGGCGGCCACTTCCGTTTAGAATCACAAACACCCGAAGGTGAGGCGTTGCGTGATGATGAGCATTTTGCATTTGTAGCGGCATGGGAATACAAGGGCGATAATCAACCGGAAATATTAAATAAGGAAGTACTGGACTTTGAATTTGTCCATTTAACACAAAGAAGTTATAAATAAGTCTGAAGTCTAAAGTCCAGAGTCTCAAGCCGACTCAAGACTTCAGACTCAGGACTCAAGACTTAAATATATGAGTACTGGAAATATGAATTTAACCCTAAAAGTATGGCGGCAAAAGAATGCCGAAGCTAAGGGTGCAATGGTAACCTATAAAGCGGAGAATATTTCTCCCGATATGTCATTTTTAGAAATGCTGGATGTCGTAAACGAAGGCCTGATCCTGAAAGGCGATGAGCCTATACATTTTGACCATGATTGCCGCGAAGGAATTTGCGGGATGTGCTCATTGTATATCAATGGCCGTCCGCACGGACCAAAACGCGCTATAACCACCTGCCAGCTACACATGCGCAGCTTTCATGATGGCCAAACCATTACTATTGAACCGTGGCGCGCCGCAGCATTCCCGGTAATAAAGGACCTGGCGGTTGACCGCTCTGCTTTCGACCGTATACAACAGTCGGGCGGGTTTGTGTCGGTTAATACAGGCGGTGTGCCCGATGCCAATGTTATCCCAATTCCAAAAGTTATTGCCGACGAGGCCTTCAATTCAGCAACCTGCATTGGTTGCGGCGCTTGTGTGGCGGCCTGTAAAAATGCTTCGGCTATGCTATTTGTATCGGCAAAGGTTTCGCAACTGGCATTGCTGCCACAAGGCCAGCCCGAGCGCTGGAGCCGTGTACAGGCTATGGTTGCACAAATGGATGAAGAAGGCTTTGGCAACTGCACCAATACCGGTGCCTGTGAGGCAGAATGCCCTAAAGAGATCACACTGACCAACATCAGCCGCATGAATAACGATTATTTCAGCGCCAAACTGTTCCGCGAGGAGCATGTACATGACCACGGCAGCGGTGGTGAATAAACTATCGCACTAAAGAGTTAACAGAATTGAAACAAGGCTTGAGAAATTATCTTAAGCCTTGTTTGTTTTGGGGCATATCAAAACATTTTATATAAAATTTCGTTATTAAACTAATCTTACCTCTCACAGTCAAAATCTTAGTAGTTTACCCCACCTGCCATGAAAAAGACTTTAAAATATTGTTGTTTCGCCGCGCTTTTAGCAAGCAGCATTTTTATATTAACATCATTTCTTACCGGCACAACCGCTGTAAAATCATATAAGTTTCCTTATAAACGTGCCGGGTTAACTGAACAGCAAGCTGCGGAACACCTGCTGGAGCGGTTTACCTACGGCGCTACACCCGGGCAAATAGATTCGGTGGTAAAAATGGGACTTGAAAACTGGTTCAACCAGCAGTTAGCAGCCGCCCTGCCTGACGATTCCCTGGATAAACGTTTAAGCAGTTACGATGGGTTAAACCTGACCAATACACAAGTTTGCGCTTTATATCCGCCGGGTTTTGTGATCCGGTCGCGAGCTATTAAGGATAGCGCCATCAGCAAGGATTCTGTTGATAAGGCGGTTGATAAAAAAGCTTTTAACGCACAGCTACAGGCCTACATGGCTAAAAAAGGTTATAAGTCCGACCAGGATTTGTATAAACAATTTATCGATCAGAAGATATTGAGGGCCACCTATGCCAATAACCAATTGCAGGAGGTAATGACCGATTTTTGGTTCAACCATTTCAATGTGTCCTTTTTTAAAGGAGAATGCGCCCAGTTTATCCCCGCGTATGAACGGGATGTGATAAGGCCAAATGCTTTAGGCAAATTCGACCAGTTGCTGATGGCTTCGGCTAAATCGCCGGCCATGCTTTACTATCTTGATAATTTCACCAGCGTTGGGCCGCCGCCTGTTGCGCCGCCCAAACCCCAACCTGTTAAACCCGTTGCCGATGCGGATATGTCAATGATGATGAATGCTAACCCTAACGCGCCACAACCCAGTACCGTAAAAACGCTTACGCAACCCGGCAAAAATGTTAACGGCCTGAATGAAAACTATGCCCGCGAAGTGATGGAACTGCACACTTTAGGCGTGGATGGCGGTTATACTCAAAACGATGTTACCCAAGCCGCCCGCGTACTTACCGGATGGACTGTTTACCCCATAAGTGATGAGGCATACGGCGCGGCCATGAAAGGAACTGTGGCCAAGATAGGCGAGAATAACCTGGCGCAAAAAGGGTACGTGCATGAGGGCGATTTTTTATATACCCCCAACCGGCACGACCAGGGCGAAAAAGTAGTTTTAGGGCACACTTTCCCCGCAAGCAAAGACCCGCTTACAGGTTACCAGGAAGGTGTAGAGTTGCTTGAAATGCTGGCACATCATCCATCTACCGCTAAATTTATTTCACGCAAGTTGGCTATACGTTTTGTAAGCGATAACCCACCGCAAAAGTTGGTGGATAAAATGGCAAAATCATTTACCGATCATGACGGCGATATCAAACAGGTATTGATAACGATGGTTACTTCGCCCGAATTTTGGGATAAAAAGGTGATGCTGGTTAAAACCAAATCGCCGCTTGAACTGGCGGTTAGTTCGGTACGCGGGTTAAATGCCAATGTAACTGACCCATACCCGTTATTCAACTGGATAGCAAGAATGGGCGAGAAAATATATTATTACCAGGCCCCGACAGGCTTCCCCGATCGCGGGCAATATTGGATAAACTCAGGTTCGTTGCTTAGCCGGATGGATTTTAGCCTGGCCTTAACCACCAACCAGATAGGGGGCACCAAAGTTAACCTGAATACATTTACCAACCACCGGGACCCACAAAACGCGCAGTTAGCTATCGTAGCCTACAGTAAACTATTGCTGCCCGGACAAAACCCTGATGAAACCGTAAAAGAACTTACCCCGCTGTTATCCGACCCAAATATGGCTGCCAAAATGAGTACCGCAATCCGCCCGGCAGCAACACCCTCACCTGCATCCGAGAAACCAACAGTTGGCGCAACCGGCGATATGATGATGATGAGCGTACCGGATAATAAACCCAAACCTGTTGCACCACCCGTGACGGCTGCCAAGCCTAATAACAATATGCAGGCACTGGTGGCAGGGATAATTATTGGTTCGCCGGGGTTTCAGAGGAGGTAATGCTTTTGTGCGCCGGGGTCATAGTAAGTTTATTATTCCGGTTCAGATAATTAATCCGCGTACCGGACATTTAATTGATAATTGAACACGGCGATAACAGTTGATCACCATTATTATGGTCTCATAAAAACTCCTTTGCTCAGACATTTTCCAGCGCGTTAGCAACCGCGTTTCCAGCGAACCACCAGTGCCGTATATAACCGCATTTTTGCTTTGAAGTAGCTAATTGTTGATTTGATTATCAAGAATAAAATTAAGAACTAATGGAATTTTGACACGTCGTTTAATTCTATTGATTGCAATGAGCTATGGCAAGATTAATATTATTAGAATAGTTAAAATTATTAGCAAATTTGCAACATGGCATCAGCAAATTTATTAGATACTAAAACAGTTAATCTTAACGATGTATTAGGAAACGGTAAAATTTACAGGGTTCCGCAATTTCAAAGAGATTACTCCTGGGGACAGGATAATTGGGAAGATCTATGGAGCGACATAGCCCTTGTAAAATCAACCGGTAGCCCGCATTACATGGGTTCTGTCGTATTGCAAAACGATGGCTCTAAAGAGTATTTAATAATTGATGGACAACAGCGCTTTACTACGCTTAGCATATTAACGCTTGCTTTTATAGACAGAATACAAAAGCTCTCGGACAATGGAATAGATGCAGAAGCAAATAAAGAACGCGTGGACATTTTAATGCGACAATATATTGGCCAAAAAGATCCCGCTTCTTTAAGGTATTCCAGCAAAATATTTCTCAATGAAAATAATGATGGATTTTACCAGCAGAGATTATTAACATTCAAAACACCCATAAATGTTAGCAAACTCTCTGATTCTGAAAAATTAATGTGGGAAGCTTATACGTTTTTTCAAAAGAATATTGAAAAAGATTTTAGGACTCAATCGGGCGAAGATTTGGCAAATATGCTAAATAAAAGTATTGGCGATCTTTTAATGTTTATTCAAATTACAGTAGAAGATGAATTAAACGCCTATACTGTTTTCGAAACATTAAATTCCAGAGGAGTTGATCTAACGTCTACAGATTTACTCAAAAATTTTCTTTTTTCATTAGTGGCAAAAAGCCCTTCTGACTTAAATCAAGTCAAGGGTCAGTGGAAAAAGATTATTGATGCGATAGGACTAAAAGATTTTCCGGTTTTTTTACGTTATTATTTACAGGCAACAAAACAAATGGTCACAAAGGAATCATTATTTAAAGTTGTAAAGCAGTATGTAAAATTCAATTCCGATGTATTTGATTTATTGGATCATTTAGAAACATATGCATATATATACATAGCATTAAATGCGCCCGATGACGAATTATGGGCGATAGACAAAGAGATCAGAAATTATATTAATGCATTAAAGATTTTTCGGGTTACACAATGGAAGCCGTTGGCAATGGTTGCTTTTGAGAAATTACCAGTTGCTGAGTTTAAAAAATTGATTTTTTCAATTGTTTCCATCTCATATCGTTATAATGTAATCGCAAAGTTGCAAACTAATGAAATGGAAAAAATTTATAGCAGGGCGGCAATTAACTTATTTAAAAACGAACAACCAACACATCAATCAGCGTTGAATGATATAAGATATTTGTATTTAAATGACGATGAGTTTAAAAACTATTTTCAAATAAAACAGTTTAAAACAAGCAATTCCAACGACAAAAAACAGCTGAGATACACCCTATATAAATTAGAGGCACAGGTAAGCGAACATTCATTTGATTTTGAAACTGATCCAGGAACTATTGAGCACGTATTGCCTGAAAGTTACCCATCTGCATGGAAAGAATTATTTACAGAAGATGAATATGAAAAAAATGTCTACTTATTAGGGAATCTAACTTTATTAGAGCCATCTAAAAATAATAAAGAGGCCGCCGATGGCGATTTTGAACAAAAAAAGGCGGTTTATGCCACAAGTGAGTATGCTTTGACTAATAAAATCAATCAAGGCTCCTGGACATCAAGTGCAGTTAAGCAAAGACAGACACAACTGGCAAAAATTGCTACATCTGTTTGGAAGATATAGCTTAACCCCAAAACCCCTATTTTCGCCCTATCCTGCAGATAAAAACCAGGCACTTAAATGATCAACGAAATATAAATTGTTACCCTTTATGGCCAAAACTAAGATGAAGTAGTTGTTAAACACTTTGCCGCATCTAATTTACACACCCACCCCTCAATTTGGCGCGAATTAGGAGAGGCTATTGCGTAAATACTACTCATGCCTTTTACATCACGCCGCTTCCTGCCCCTCCTCAAAAAAAATGAAATTGCTGGATACGTACTGAATAAGCAGGTCTATTTCTTCCTGGTTTATTTCTTCAAAATGATACTTGAGATCCCCTATCTGGGCCATCATACCTGCTAATTCCGGCAAGCTGGCGTTTTCTGAATTAAAGTCCATATGCTTAACTTATAGGTAAATATAAAAGTATTACGAAACTTATGGACGAAATGTTTTAGCTATCCGACAAAAGTTTTCCACAAAAGCAGAGAGTCGCCGAGCGGCAATATGTGGAAAAGACTACTAATCTCTAACTACCAATCTTTAATCTTTAACAACCAAACTCTAATTTTTAAAACCCCTATCTTTGCGCCATCCCGGGATAAAAACCCGGCACCCCAATGATCAAAGAAATAGAGATCGTAGCCCTACCCGGCCAGCACGAAGATGAAGCAGTTATAAAACAACTTGCCGCAGCTGCATTAAACATCAACCCGCAAAAAATTACCGGTATACAAATCCTCAAACGCTCTATCGATGCGCGTGGCCGTAAGGTGGTTTACCGGATGCAGGTAAAGGTGTTTATTGAGGAGGTTTATCATCCTGAAACTTATTCTGTCAACTATCCCAATACTAAAGATGCCAAACCCGTCATCATTGTAGGTGCGGGACCAGCCGGGTTATTTGCCGCGTTGCAATGTATTGAACTTGGCTTAAAGCCGATAATAATTGAACGCGGCAAAGCGGTAAAAGACCGCCGCCGCGATTTGGCCAATATCAATAAGCAAGGCCTGGTGAATCCCGAAAGCAACTATTGCTTTGGCGAGGGAGGCGCGGGTACGTATTCGGACGGTAAGCTATATACCCGCAGCACCAAGCGCGGCGATGTGAACGGCGTACTCAAAACCTTTGTGGCGCATGGCGCAGCGGCAGATATATTGGTTGATGCCCGCCCGCATATCGGTACCAACAAGCTGCCCCAGATTATTGAGGCCATACGTGACACCATATTAAATGCAGGTGGAGAAATACGTTTTGATAGCAAAGTTATTACACTTATAGTACACTTTGATAGCATTAAAGGGGTGCTTTTAGCCACTGGAGAAACGTTGTTGGCCAATGCCGTTATTTTGGCCACAGGTCATTCAGCGCGGGATGTTTTTGAAATGCTGCACCGTCAAAACATATTGATAGAAGCCAAAGCCTTTGCATTAGGTGTCCGCATCGAACATCCGCAGGAAATTATCGACCGCGCCCAATACCATTGCGTCCCCGGCGAAGACCGCGGCCCCGACCTGCCGCCATCTTATTATAATTTGGTGGAACAAGTTGAGGGTCGCGGCGTATTCTCGTTTTGTATGTGCCCCGGCGGTATTATCGCACCATGCGCGACGGAAGCCAACGAAATTGTAGTCAACGGCTGGAGTCCATCCAAACGCAACAACCCCTACGCCAATTCGGGCACCGTAGTACAAATAAATTTAGAGGATGTGGTTGGCGATAATGCCGACCCGTTCAAGATGCTGCGCTTCCAGCAACAAATAGAACATGCCGCCTTTAAGGCAGGCGGCGGCAGCCTGGTAGCCCCGGCCCAGCGCATGGTTGATTTTGTGGATGGCCGCATATCCGTTAATCTTCCCAAAAACTCCTATCTCCCCGGCACAAAAAGCGTGGAACTGAAAGAGGTATTACCCGGCTGGATAAATGAACGGTTAAGAAAAGCCCTGCCTGCATTCGGCAAAAAAATGAAAGGTTATTATACCAACGAAGCGATATTGGTTGGTGTAGAATCGCGCACATCATCGCCGGTTAAAATACCGAGAGATAAAGAAACCTTACAACATCCGCAGGTAAAAGGCCTGTTCCCCTGCGGCGAAGGCGCGGGTTATGCGGGCGGTATTATTTCGGCTGCTATTGACGGGATAAATTGTGCAATAGCAGCCGGGAAAATTGTCTGAACTAAGATTTGCAGGATTGGAGGATTGCTATCTGAAAATTATTAAGATAAAATGTTTACAGTTTATCTATTTGCTCAATAGAAAGCTTAGTGAATTTTACAATTTGATCAATTGGCAAACCGCCCTTTTTCATTTCGCGGGCAATTTCTATAGCCTCTTCTAATTTGGCTTCCTTTTTCGCTTCCTGAACCGCATAATCCAGCACATTCTTATTGTCCCACTTGTATTTTAAATTGCTATCGTACATGGTCTTTTCCTCCTTCAATAGCCAAATCTTTATTTCGGCCCGTAAGTAACAATCGGGATGATCATTTCTTCTAATGAAATCCCTCCGTGCTGAAAAGTTTCATTGTAAAAATTAACAAAGTGGTTATAATTGTTAGGGTACACAAAATAAGCGTCCTCCTTGGCAAACACAAAGCTCGAGCTTATATGCAGTTTAGGCAGCATGGCATCGTGCGGGTTGCGTACATGAAATACATCTTTTGCATTAAAGTTCAGATTACGTCCCTGTTTGTAACGCAGATTGGTATTGGTATTGCGGTCGCCAATAATTTTGCTTGGCTTTTTAACCCTGATGGTACCATGATCGGTAGTTATTACCACGCGCACCTGTTTTTGCGATAAGAATTTCAACAGGTCGAACAACGGCGAGTGTTCAAACCACGACAGCGTTAATGAACGGTAGGCGGCATCATCGCTTGCCAGCTCGCGTATCATCTGCATATCCGTACGGGCATGCGACAGCATATCCACAAAGTTGTACACCACTACGTTCAAATCATTTTTCAGCAGGTTGCTTACCGAATCATTCAGCGACCGGCCTTCATCCAAATTTAATATTTTATGGTACGAGTGTTTAATATCTTTACGTACAACGCGTTTTATCTGGTCGGCAATAAAATTTGATTCAAATAAATTCTTTCCACCTTCATCTTCATCGTTCTGCCACATTTCGGGGTAGCGTTTTTCCATATCCAATGGCATCAGGCCCGAAAAGATGGCGTTACGCGCGTATTGCGTAGCGGTAGGCAAAATGCTGTAATAAGTATCCTCTTCTTCCAGCCTGAAATATTCGGATATGAGGGGGTTGATGATCTTAAACTGGTCGTACCGCAAATTATCTATTAGTATAAAAAATACCGGCAGGTTATTTTCCAGTTTCGGGAATACCTTTTTCTTAAATAATTGCGGCGAGCTGGTTGGCGCGGTATCCGGGTTCTTTACCCAATCGAGATAATTGCGTTCAACAAACTTGCAAAACTGCACGTTGGCTTCGGCTTTTTGCAGCGTCAGTATCTCGTGCATGCCATTATCCTGTAATTGCTGCAGCTCCAACTCCCAATAGATCAGTTTCCGGTAAACGTCCACCCACTCCTGGTGACTTAGATTATCATTCAGGATAATACCCAGGTTCCTGAAATCCTGCTGGTAGGCCATTGTTGTTTTTTCGGTAACCAGGCGCTTGTTTTCGGTAAGCTTTTTTATGGTAAGCAATATTTGTTTGGGGTGTACCGGCTTTATCAGGTAGTCATCAATTTTTGAGCCGATGGCATCCTCCATCAAATATTCTTCTTCGTTTTTGGTGATCATTACGATGGGTACATCGTTGTTGATATTTTTTATTTGCGACAAGGTTTCTATACCCGTTAGCCCGGGCATATTCTCGTCTAAAAAAACAAGGTCGAAATAGTTGTTTTTAAAAGTCTCAACAGCGTCATTGCCGTTGGTTACAGTGGTTACTTTGTAGCCCTTTTCGTTTAAAAAAAGTATGTGTGGTTTTAACAGGTCAATCTCGTCATCAGCCCATAATATTGTTGTATCCTGCATAATATATTTTAATTTATATGTTTGCCTGAACTACGATTTATAGGGTTTGATTATTTTTATTATTACCGGGATTTATCGGGGTAATTCATAAATCATGGTTCAGACAGCTTACCATTAACCTCAAAGCACGGGTTTTGTTATTAACAATAAAAGGAATTAACAAAAATTAACAAATAGAAGACACGAATAAAAGCTTAATTTAACACTTTTGCACAACGCCATAGCATATTGAATAAAAAGAAAATAATTAACGACCCTGTTTACGGGTTTATCAGTATCCCATCCGAGCTGGTATTTGATGTGCTTGAACATCGTTATTTTCAGCGTTTAAGATACATTAAGCAGTTGGGCATGACCCACCTGGTTTATCCCGGCGCGCTGCATACACGCTTTCACCATGCGCTGGGCGCTATGCACCTGATGAGCACGGCTATTGAAACATTGTGCAGCAAAGGAATTGATATTACCAAAGAGGAGCAGGAAGCGCTTATTATTGCCATTTTATTGCATGATATTGGTCATGGCCCGTTCTCGCATGCCCTTGAGCATACCATAGTCGACGGCATATCGCACGAAGATATTTCCATGCTGCTGATGGATAAGCTGAATATTGAATTTAATGGGCAGTTAGCCACAGCTATCAGCATTTTTAACGGCACTTATCCCAAACGCTTTTTGCATGAGCTGGTATCGAGCCAGTTGGATATGGACAGGCTGGACTATCTGAACCGCGACAGTTTTTTTACGGGCGTATCCGAAGGTGTTATCAGTTCAGACCGTATCATCAAAATGCTGAATGTTAAAGACGGTCATGTTGTGGTTGAGGAAAAAGGCATTTACTCGGTAGAGAAATTTCTGATTGCCCGCCGGTTGATGTACTGGCAGGTCTACCTGCATAAAACTGTAATAGCTGCGGAATATATGCTGGTGAAGATATTAAAACGCAGCCGTGAACTTACATTAGCGGGAAAAGACCTGTTTGCCACACCGGCGTTAACCCATTTCTTAAAAACTACCGTTAGCAAACACGCTTTTATAAATGAAGACCCCCATATAGAAACGTTTACCAAGCTGGATGATACCGATATCCTGTCGGCGGTAAAGGTTTGGGCTGATGACGACGATTTTGTATTATCAAAACTATGCCATGATTTTGTGACCCGTAAGCTTTATCATGTGGACATTACCAATGAGGCCCCCGATAAACAATTTATTGCCGGTTTACTTGACAAGGCCGCAACTAAATATGGCATAACAAAAGCCGAAGCCGCTTATTTCGCGTTTGACGATACCATAATAAATAATGCCTATAAGGCGGGCGACGGCTATATCCGTATTTTGATGAAGGATGGCAATATAAAGGATATTACAGCCGCCAGCGATAATTCAAATTTAATGGCATTAGCCAAAACGGTAAAAAAATATATACTTTGTTACGGAAAAGACTTGGTTGATAATGATTAGTTATTGAAGATTAAAGATTGGTTGCAAGGCGATAAATGAACGCTTATTATCCCTAATCTTCAATAACTAATCTTTAATAGCTAATCACCAAATAATTAATAAATTTGCCCGATGCAGTTTAGCGCCCAGGAAATAGCTTTTATACTCAACGGAACGGTTGAGGGCGATCCGTTAGTAACAGTTAACCAACTGGCTAAAATAGAGGAAGCCGCGAATGGTTCATTATCGTTTTTGGCTAATCCCAAATATGAGCAATTCTTGTATACTACAAATGCTTCCATTGTTATAATTAATGCCGACCAGGTACTTGCCGAACCTGTAAAAGCTACATTAATAAAAGTAGAGAATGCTTACAGCGCTTTTACGGTGCTGCTTGAAAAATACAACACCATTAAACTGCATAAAACCGGTATTGAACAGCCCTGTTTTATACATCCGTCAGCACAAATAGGACAGGATGTATACATCGGCGCGTTTGCCTATATCGGGCCTGATGTTAAGATCGGGGATAACAGCAAGGTTTATCCTAATACCTATATTGGCGATAATGTAACCATCGGCGAAAACACCACCCTGTTTGCCGGTGTAAAGGTTTACTTTGATTGTGTGCTGGGCAATAATGTAATTATACATTCGGGCGCGGTTATTGGCAGTGATGGTTTTGGGTTTGCACCTAATAATGACGGAACATACAGTAAGGTAAGCCAGATAGGGAATGTAATTTTAGAGGATAATGTAGAAGTTGGCTCAAACACCACTATTGACCGTGCTACAATGGGGTCGACCATTATACGCAAAGGGGTAAAGCTTGACAACCTGGTACAAATAGCACATAATGTTGAAATTAGCGCTAATACGGTAATAGCTGCGCAAACCGGTGTATCGGGCAGTACCAAAATTGGCGAAAATGTGGTTTTAGGTGGCCAGGTTGGTGTAGTCGGGCATATCAGCATTGCCAAAGGTTCGCAAGTGCAGGCACAATCAGGCATAGGCCATACTATTGTTGACGAAGGGAAAAAATGGGCAGGCTCGCCGGCTGTTTCCTATGCCAATAATATGCGTTCGCTGGTAGTAGTACAACGGCTTCCGGAATTAGAAAAGAAAGTTGAAGAATTGATAAAAATAATTGCAGAACTGAAGAAGGTATAATGTCATTGGTCATTAAGTCATTGGGTCATTAACATAACCCGCTTGACCAATGACTTAATGACCCAATGACCAATGACTAAATAAGAATGAACATAAAACAACGTACTATTAAAGCACCCGTATCTGTTTCGGGTTCGGGGCTGCATACAGGCGAACGGGTTACTATGACCTTCAACCCGGCACCTGAAAATCACGGGTATAAATTCAGAAGGGTGGATATAGTTGGCATGCCTGTAATTGATGCCGATGTAGATAATGTTACGGATACTTCGCGCGGGACAACTATTTCGCAAAATGGTGCCAGCGTAAGCACCATAGAGCACGTTTTGGCCGCGCTGGTAGGATTGGAGATTGACAATGTATTAATTGACATGGACGGCCCCGAAACGCCTATTATGGATGGCAGTTCGATACAGTTTATTGATGCCATATCAGAAGTTGGTATAATTGAACAGGAAGCCGACAAAGAGTATTACCATATACCTTACAACATACACTATTCAGAACCCGACCGCAAGGTTGAAATGGTGGCAATGCCGTTAGATGATGACTACCGCTTTACCTGCATGGTTGATTATAATTCGCAGGTATTGGGAAGCCAGCATGCCAGCATATCGTCTATAACTGAATTTATAAAGGAAATAGCCTCCTGCCGCACCTTTTGCTTTTTGCATGAACTTGAAATGCTGTTAAAGCACGACCTGATAAAAGGCGGCGACCTCAATAACGCCATTGTAGTAGTTGATAAAGAAGTTGACGACGAAGAGTTAAGCCATTTGGCAAAGTTGTTTAACCGCAAGGATATTAAAGTGGCGCCCCAGGGGATATTAAACAACATCGAGTTGCGCCACCAGAATGAGCCGGCAAGGCATAAGTTGCTGGATATGATAGGCGACCTGGCATTGGTAGGTGTTCCGCTGCGCGGGCATATCATGGCTGCAAGGCCTGGCCACGCCGCAAACGTAGCCTTTGCCAAAAAAATAAAAACCCTTATTAAAAAGGAACGCAGCCGTAAGCACTTTAAGGTGTACGACCCGAACATGAAGCCTGTTTATGATACCGTGCAAATAATGAACATACTGCCGCACCGCCAGCCTATGCTGATGGTTGATAAAGTGCTTGAGCTTACCAAAAGTCATGTAGTAGGCTTGAAAAATGTCACCATGAACGAAGATGTTTTTATGGGGCACTTTCCCGGCACGCCGCTTTTTCCGGGGGTTTTGCAAATTGAGGCAATGGCACAAACCGGCGGTATATTGGTATTGAATACCGTACCCGATCCTGAAAATTATATTACCTTGTTCCTGAAAATTGAGAATGCACGTTTTAAAGATAAGGTTGTGCCCGGCGATACGATGATATTTCATTGCAGCCTGCTGGCCCCCATACGCCGCGGTATTGCCCAGATGAAAGGCATTGGCATGGTGGGCGAACGTGTAGTAGTTGAAGCCGAACTGATGGCTCAAATAGTAAGAAAACCAAAAACTGAAGAAGTATGATCCAGCCGTTAGCATATATACATCCGCAGGCCAAAATAGCCGACAATGTTGTAATTGAGCCGTTTGTTACCATACATAAGGATGTGGAAATTGGCGAAGGCACCTGGATAGGTTCCAACTCGGTAATTATGGATGGCGCGCGCATAGGTAAAAACTGCCGCATTTTTCCGGGCGCGGTAGTTTCGGCCCCCCCGCAGGATTTGAAATATAAAGGCGAACCAAGCACCGTAACTATTGGCGATAACACTGTTATACGCGAATGCGTTACCCTTAACCGCGGCACCGCGCTTGATAAAAACACCACCACCATTGGCAGCAATTGCCTTTTAATGGCTTATGTGCATGTGGCACATGATTGTGTCATCGGCGATAACGTAATCATAGCCAACGCGGTACAATTGGCCGGGCATATTAACATATATGATTATGCTTTTATAGGCGGCCACTCGGCTGTACACCAGTTTGTTGAGATCGGCGCACATAGCATGGTTTCGGGCGGCTCATTGGTACGTAAGGATGTACCGCCGTATACAAAAGCCGGGCGCGAGCCTTTGTCCTATATCGGCATCAATTCGGTTGGCCTGCGCCGCCGCGGATATACCGCTACTACCATTAATGAGATACAAGAAATTTACCGTATTATATTCCTGAAAAAATATAATATGACCAAAGCGCTGGATATTATTGAAGCTGAATTTAACCCGACTGTTGAACGCGACGAGATCATCAATTTTGTGCAGAACTCGCAGCGGGGCATTATGAAGGGGTTTGGAAATAGTTAGTCACTGGTCATTAGTCATTGGTGTATGACCGATCAATATCTATTCTCCCTAATGACAAATGACAAATGACAAATGACAAAATATCCATCAAGCTAAGTCAAATTGGCCGCCGCTTTAACCGCGAGTGGATATTCAGAGGGATAGATCAAACTTTTATACAGGGCGAAACCTATGCCATATTAGGTCCAAACGGCTCGGGCAAATCAACATTATTACAGGTACTAAACGGTAGCTTATCGCCATCGGCAGGCAAGCTCAGTTATTTTTATGGGGATAGCGAAGTTGAGGCCGAAAATGTGTTTCAGCACCTAAGTTTGGCCGCGCCATACCTGGAATTGGTCGAAGAATTTACGCTTACCGAAGTAATAGATTTCCATTTTAAGTTTAAACGCTACAAGTCAGGCATAGATGCGGTCGGTGTAATTGAACTGCTCAATATGCACAGCAGCAAAAACAAGCCTGTAAAATACTTTTCTTCCGGCATGAAGCAACGCCTTAAACTGGCGCTGGCCTTTTGCGCTGACACCCCCATGCTTATGCTTGACGAGCCTACATCCAATTTGGATACGCAAGGCGTTGATTGGTATTTGGGGCTGGTACAGCAATACGCCCAAAATCGCTTAACTATTATATGCTCTAACCAGGAACATGAATATGGTTTTTGTAAGCATCAATTAAACATAACTGATTATAAGAAATGATATTTATTTACAGTGTTACAGTAACCACAATAGGTATCATCATGATATTGTATGTTCTTGTAAACCTGCACCGCATCAAAAAATTAAAAGATCAGCCTATAGTTACCAATGAACCTGCCGTAGCCATTATTGTGGCGGTACGCAATGAGGAGGAGGATTTGGAAAAAGCATTGCAAAGCCTTTGTAATATCAATTACAAAAATCACAGGCTCATTGTAGTGAACGACAGATCTACAGACAGGACCGGCGAAATATTAAAACGCTTTAACCATCCGCACCTGCAGGTTATTACGCTTACAGAGTTACCTGATGGATGGCTGGGTAAAAATAACGCCTTGTACCAGGGCTATAAAAATAGTACCGAAGAATGGATGCTGTTTACCGATGCAGATATTGAATATCACCCGGATGCTATAAGCAGGGCATTTGGCTATGTAGAAAAACAACAGCTTGATCATTTGAGTATCATCCCATTTACACGCTCGCGGTCGGAATTATTAAATAGTGTATTGGCAACATTCCGTATTATGTTATCGGTATTTACCCGCCCGTGGGATGCGGGCAAACCTAACAGAAGCGGATCAATCGGTGTTGGGGCATTTAACCTGGTTAAGCGTACTGCCTACGAGCAGGCAGGCACCCATGTAAAAATAAAACTAAGGCCCGATGATGACCTGAAACTGGGCCAAAATATAAAACGCGCCCACCTGCGACAAGATGTGCTTGACGGCGAAGGTTATATTCGGCTGGAGTGGTATAAAAATGTTGGCCAGTTTATAAACGGCTTAATGAAAAACACATTTGCAGTAAGGAATTATAATGTCATGTGGCCAATAGCTGATGTTTTAGCCACCTTGCTGGCCATAGCGCTACCCATTCCCATCATGCTGATTTTTGGTGACACCAGCATACGGCTTATGGCCGGCCTGTTATGTTTGATGCAAATAGTTTATTCTATACTTACACCATCTAATAAATGGTGGTACGCCTTAATGGTACCTTTTGCCGGTTTCCTGATGGCTTACATCTTAGCCAGGTCAGCATACTTAACCCTTAAACAAGGGGGCATTTACTGGCGCGATACTTTTTATTCATTAGCTACGCTAAAAGGTAAGTAGTAGCGGTTATAATTACACAACTTGTTTCTTTGCGTATAACTAATTAAGTTTGCGCCTCAATAAATTTTTATGTCTAAGGCATCCGAAATTAAGAATGGCAACATCCTCCGCTTTAACGGAGAGTTGTTGCAGGTAGAAGAGTTTTTACACCGCACACCGGGCAACCTGCGCGCATTTTACCAGGCCCGTATGCGTAATGTGAGGAGTGGCAAACTGGTTGAATACCGTTTCCGTACGGATGAAGAAGTTGATATTGCCCGCGTTGAAACCAATAATTACCAATATTTATATGAAGAAGGCGATTCGCTGGTGATAATGGATAATGTCACTTATGATCAGTATAACGTGCCTAAAGCTTTATTTGGCACTGCCGTTAAGTTTTTGAAAGAGGGGATGAACGTTATTGTGGCCTTTGAAAGCGACGAGCCTATCATGGGCCAGGTCCCCGGCTCAGCCGAACTGGTAATAACCTATACCGAGCCCGCCGTTAAAGGCGATACTTCCACTGGTGCCATGAAAAAGGCCACAGTTGAAACCGATGCCGAAATTAATGTACCCCTATTTGTGAATATTGGCGATAAGGTGAAGGTGGATACCACGACAGGCAGTTATGTGGAGCGGGTGAAGGGTTAGTTAGCCCCCCAACCCCCTAAAGCGGGAGCTTTTTATTAGTATAGTTATAAAGAAGTCTCTGATTGGAGGCTTTCTTTTTAAAACCGAATTGTCATTGCGCGGAGCAGCATTGGCTTAGCGGGTTGGGGCGACAAAGCAATCTCGCCGCTTTGCTAACCATGTGACGAGATTGCTTCAACCGCTCATTTCCCCTCGCACTACCCTTGTTTCGCAATGACAAAAGGGTTAATAATCCTTATCTTTACCCACATGGAGCCCGTAAGCGTCGATTCTAAAATTCTGGTAGAAATTGTGCGTACCAAAATGCCCTTTGGCAAATATAAAGGCACTTTAATTGCCGACTTGCCGGTTTATTATTTAGAATGGCTGCATAATAAAGGCTTTCCGCCCGGAAAGCTGGGCATGATGCTTGGCAGTGTTTACGAGATAAAAATTAACGGGTTAAATTCTATTTTAACGCTGGTAAGGA
>Ga0302309_10000399_pt1 | contig 50535 bp, 41 predicted proteins | sample III_Palsa_N1_1_FD_200453 | JGI IMG/M metagenome (GOLD analysis project Ga0302309, IMG submission 200453) | Peat permafrost microbial communities from Stordalen Mire near Abisko, Sweden - III_Palsa_N1_1 | ecosystem: Environmental > Terrestrial > Soil > Palsa > Peat permafrost | place: Sweden...
TGAAGACCGTAACCGCGAAACCGCCCGCTGCTACGATGAGCTTGGTTTAGCCGAATACGCGGCTATGGAAGCTTTTGTGCGCTTTATGTTTTGAGTTTTGTAATAATAGATAAATTAGGTTAATTGATTAAGCGCTGTATGGGTTTCCGTGCAGCGCTTTTTTTGTAAAGAGTATTACTTCTGCTAACAGTCTTTTCACTTTTTTTACTTTCATCAAGTAATATACCAACTTCATGTAAAACATTTTATTACCCGGCGTGCATGTGATTTCTTAGTGCTTAAATCAAAAAAACACTAAGAAATAAATTTATGAAAGATCACAAGCACGATGAATTTGAGCAATTGCCGGATAGCAATGGCGATGGGATTGACCGCAGGGGATTTTTAGAATGCATGGCCTGGGCAGGTACAGGTGTACTCTGGATGATGTCGGGCGGTATTTTAAAATCTTATGGTATGAGCCACCTTATTGATAAGACTACGGGTGGGCTGCGGAAGGGATTGATATTACCTAAATCCGATTTTAGTTTTGTCCAGATCAGCGACAGTCATATCGGCTTTACCAAACCTGCAAATACCGATGTGGTAGGCACATTGCAGGCCACCATTGCAAAAATTAATGCGATGGCCACAGCGCCTGCTTTTGTATTGCATACCGGCGATCTGTCCCACCTGGCACAGGCAGATGAATTTGATACGCTGGAACAATCCTTAAAAAGCGTAAAAACCGAAAAAATATTTTATGTACCCGGCGAGCACGATTTTACCGACAATGGTAAACTATACCTCGAACGCTATGGCAAAGGCACAATGGGCGATGGTTGGTACAGTTTCGATTCAAATGGTGTACATTTTATGGGGCTTAATAATGTGACCAATCATGTGGATGGCGGCTTAGGCTATTTAGGCCCGGACCAGTTAAAATGGATGGAAGCCGACCTAAAAGGCCTTTCGTCGAGCACGCCAATAGTCATCTTCGCGCATATACCCATGTGGGCTGTTTACCCGCAATGGGGTTGGGGCACTTCAGACAGCGAACAGGCATTGGCCTTGTTAAAACGGTTTGGGTCTGTATCGGTGCTTAACGGGCACATTCATCAAACCATACAAAAGATAGAAGGCAATATCACTTTTCACACCGCAAACTCCACTGCTTTCCCGCAACCAGCGCCCGGCGCCGCACCGGCTCCCGGCCCAATGAAAGTTCCGGCTGAAAAACTACGGACATTACTTGGCCTTACGAGCGTGAATTATGTTGAACACAACCACACGCTGGCAATAACTGACATTCCGCTTATAGAAGCTGATAAAACTGTATCACCGGGCAATTAAAAGAGAGATGAAAAAAATAATATGGCTGGCATTGATTTTATTGTCGGCCAAAGTAACACACGCCCAATATAAACCGGTTAACGAAGGCTCATCGGTAAATTTTACCATTAGTAATTTTGGTTTTGATGTAACGGGTACGTTCAGCGGCTTAACAGGGAAGATCAATTTCGATCCGCAGCAACCTGCGATAGACGATTTTGATGTAACCATTGATGCGGCCACCGTTAACACCGGCAATTCGTTAAGGGATAAACACCTGATCGAAGACAGTTATTTTGATGTTGCCAACTATCAGCGTATCCACCTGGTTTCATTAGGCATAAGCGGCAAAAATGGCGCTTATAGGTTTACCGGCAAACTCACAATTAAGGGAAAGACAAAAGATATCGCCTTCCCATTTACGGTTACAAGTACTGCAGATGGCCTTATCTTTCATGGTGCATTTAAAATTAATCGTAAAGATTTTGATGTAGGCGGCACCAGTACCATATCGAATGAATTGCAAGTTGATTTGACAGTACACGCCATTAAAGTATAAATAAATGATGAAATTGAATAAGAAATTTTCGGTGATCGGTGTGCTGGCGATAACAATCGCTACGGGCGCTTCTCTTTCAATGGCAAAGCCCCAAAAAGCGGATGTGCTATACACCAATTTAAAAGTGCTGCCCAAAAACATCAGTTCACATGATCTGCAAAGTATTATGGCCGACGATTTTGAGGATGGGCTTGGCGTGAGCTGCGGATTTTGCCATGCCGATGCCAAAGACGGGCATGGTTTAGATTTTGCAAGCGACGCCAAGCCCGAAAAGGAAATTGCGCGATCGATGATGCGGATGACTATTGGCATCAATAAAAAGTACTTCAAATTAAAGCACCCTTTGATTGGCAGCGATGCGCTGGTAATTAGCTGCAACACCTGCCACAAAGGCCAGGCATTTCCGGATGGTACCGACCAGAAATAATTGCTACCTTAATAAAATAATAACAACCTGCTTTGCGTAATAAAAAGATAATATATCACCTGGTTTTTTGGCTGCTGGCATACATTTGCTGGATATTCATATTCCGTAACAGTACGCTGGTTATCACCCGTGCCATTACCATCCAGTTTTGTTATTTAATCTTTATAGCCGCCAATTTTTACTTCAATTCGGCATACGCAATTCCACAATTGTTGAATAAAAGGAAATATGTACTGTTTACGCTATGCTTTCTGGCAGGTATTTCGGTTACTTCTATTGTGCGGGTACCAGTATCGCTGCTGGTAAACGCCTATATTTTCAAGGTTGATGTCAGCCATTTTAATTACGTGTCGGTTTTCTATAATTCATTCGTCAATATCCTGTTTTGGGTAGTACTCATTTTAACCGGGAAAATGATAGCAGATAAAATAAGGTCGCAGATATATATAGAACAGATAGAAAAAGAAAAAGCGGCAAATGAGCTCAATTTTTTACGGGCGCAATTCAACCCTCACTTCCTATTCAACTCTATCAACTCTATTTATGGGCATATTGATAAAACCAACAAACCGGCCAGGGACATGCTACTCAAGTTCTCCGAAATGCTGCGTTACCAGCTATATGAATGCAATGTAGAGCAAATCGATCTCGACAAGGAGCTTCAATATATTAAAAACTATATCGACCTTCAAAAAAGCCGGATAAATGAGCGCATTTGTGTTACCTTTTGCGCTGAAGGCATCAATGGCGGATTAAAAATAGCCCCTTTATTGCTCATCACTTTTATTGAGAACGCTTTTAAGTATGTAGGATTTAACGAGCAAAAGGAGAATTATATCAGGATAAAACTAATTAGCGAAGGAAGCCATTTGAATTTCAATATCATAAATTCAAAAGACAATTACATCAATCAAGCCGAGGGTTCTTCGGGACTTGGTATAGCAAATGCCAAAAGAAGGCTTGAAATTTTGTATCCGGATGCGCATTATCTAAAAATTGACGACGATAATGATTATTATGAAATTAGTTTAACATTGTTCCACTTATGAAGCTAAAATGCATAATAGTTGATGATGAACCGATCGCCCGCAAACTGTTGCAGGAGTACATTGAGGAAACGGACTTTATGGAGTTAACCGGCGTAGCCGAAAACCCGTTAAAGGCTACAGGTATTATTAACAGCCTAAAGCCCGACCTGATCTTTTTGGATATCAACATGCCTAAAATGAGCGGCATGGAATTTTTACGCTCGGTACCGAACCTGCCTATGGTGATCATGACTACGGCATACGGGCAATATGCGCTGGATGGGTTTGAGATGGCCGTAATAGATTATTTGGTGAAGCCGTTTTCGCTGGAACGCTTTCTGAAGGCTACGCAAAAAGCACTCGAGCTTAAATTGTTAAAGGAAAATAAGCCGTTAAAAAAGCCCGCCATCGCCGACCACTTTTTTGTAAAATGCGATGGAAAAATAGAAAAGGTGTTATTTAATGAATTGCTATATGTGGAAGCAATGGCCAATTACATTGTGCTGCTAACCACCAACGATAAATTGATAGTATACTTAACCATAAAGGGCATTTTGGAAAAGTTACCGCCTGAACAGTTTCTGCAAGTCCATAAAAGTTATGTGGTAAATACCGGCAAGATCAATCGCATAGAAGGCAACATGCTTCACCTGGGCGAAACAAAGATCACTATGGGGCAAAGCTTTGCCGAAGAAGCAATATCAAAGATTTTAAAGGACAAAATGATTAAGCGATAGTAAGCGTTTCACGGTTTATTTCTTTTGAAAGAAGTCAGGCGGGTATAGCTTTTGCCCGTAACGTTCAGCTATTTCACCAAACTTTTTAATTTTTTCCGGATCCATAACAGGCGGCGGCAAAAATTTACCGGCTTCAACGGGTTCGCCTATTTCCCTAAACATATCTTCCATTCCGGCAGGGGTAAGGATGCACAGCATATGCGCGAGGTGATCGGTTTTGTTTTTAAACTGGTGCACCGGTCCGTTTAACGGAATATTGACGAAGGAACCAGCTTTAGCAATATATACACCATCTTCATTAGTCACTTCTATCTCACCTTCCACAATATAAAATGCCTCCTGGTAATCCACATGGGTATGCGGTCCCGGCCCACCATTGGTCGGAACCAGCATGTCGATAACGGCATAAGCGCCACCGGTTTCTTTACCCGAAACCAGTATACGATAGGTATCGCCTACAACAGAAAGACTTTGCCCTGCGTCCGGGTTGATAGTGGTTACTTTGCCCATGTAAAGATAACCCGTTACCACTTTAAATGTTTGGCTAATTGGCTACAGTATTTTACTATTCACCAATTCAATTATCTCTTTTTCGAGCGAAATGGCCTGCTGTTCCAATAAATTCCCTTTGGTGATCACGTCCGCCGTATAAACTTTGTCCTCATAGCCAGAAGCATTTATTTTCACATTCATAAATGCACCTAAAACGGCTGTACGGGCGCAAAGAGCTGCTACGCCGGCATCAGTTACCGAGTTGGGATTTCCGGTTTCGGCCATGGCTTTTATCACTTCGAGGCTGCCGTGCGCCAGTTGCATAACTTTAAACGGTATTTCGATAGCGTATTTGGTGGCATCCTGTATGGCATTATCACGTGCGGCTTTTTCTTCTTCGGTTGACTTGGGCAAGCCGAATGCTTCCATTATTTTATTGAATGCCGAGGTATCTAAATCGACCAATTTGAGCAATTCATCTTTATAAAACTGCCCCTTTTCGGCCCAGGTGCCGAATTCTTCCCATCTATCATCCCGGCCTTTTTTGTGCGACGACAGATTGGCTACCATTGTTGCTAAAGATGCACCCAATGAGCCAACATAAGCGGATATCGACCCTCCGCCCGGCGCGGGGCTTTCGCTGGCGGTTTCATCGGCAAAACCGTCGAGTGTCATGCCCACCAGTTTTGATGTGGACTTATCTTTCAGCAAATATTCAATAATGCGCTCTTCAGGCTTGAATGGCGCGAGTTCATCCAACCCCATCGATAGAATAGCTATCCGTATCAATTCCTTTTCACTCACCCCAACTGATCGCTGCTGCTTGCGCAGGAAATATTTACCCGCATCCAGCATAGATTTAAGCGGGATTAACCCCACCAGCTCGCTGCCTGTTACCCGCATACCGCGTTCGGCGGCTTTTTTACAAACCTCATCAAAGGCGATATGTAGAGGCGTAACCTCAATGTTGGTTAAGTTCATGGATATCTGCGCCATACCGTATTCCTCAATATACCAGCCAATGGCTTTAACCGATTTTAACGAACCCGGCTGATTGACCTTGTTACCTTGCGCATCCGATACTGTACGGCCCGCTTCCCGAACATCAAATGCTATGGCATTTGCCCGCCGAGTTGAAGTGGTATTGAGGTTGACATTATAGGCGATCAGGAAATCCCGTGCGCCGATCACTGTGCCACCGCGTTTAGCATCAAACTCATCCGGACCAAAATCAGGCTTCCATTCCGGTAATTTTATCTTCTTGAAAAAGCCTTCATACTCACCTGCCCTGATAACCGATAAATTGCTGCGTTTTTTATCCACTTGGGCATATTCATATAAATAAGCTGGTATACCCAACTCCTCACCTACCCTTTTTGCCAGTTTTTGGGCATAAGCAGCCGTTTCTTCCATGGTGATGTTAGCAATCGGTATCAGCGGACAAACATCCGTAGCGCCCATTCGCGGGTGCTCGCCTTTGTGTTTGCTCATATCAATCAACTCGCCTGCTTTTTTTATGGCGAGGAAAGCCGCTTCAATAACAGCATCCGGTTCACCCACGAAAGTTACCACCGTACGGTTGGTTGCCTTGCCGGGATCGACGTTCAGTAACCGCACACCTTCAACAGATTCTACCGCATCGGTTATCTGTTTGATGATGTTCAGATTTACACCTTCGCTAAAATTGGGTACGCATTCTATTAGTTTCATTATTTTAGATTGGGTAGAACATATTAATTTTGCCTGTGCGGAACTTCAAATACCGCAGAATAAGCAGGTTTTAACTTGCCTTGATGATATAATATTTCACGATAATCACTGCATTGATATCCTTGTAAATGAGCCCGCTTGCCGGCTGCTATGATACCGCGGTCATGTAAATTTAGTGCTTTTGCTGCGCGATACGTCAATCCGGCAAAAACCTCGGCAGTATTGAGTTTTTCAGCTGCGCTTATTACGGCCGCCTGCATCAATAAGTCGCCCATTGGCGCCGAGCCAGGGTTCCAGTCACTGGCTATGGCGAGGCAGGCACCGGCATCCAGTAATTTTCGGGCAGGTGCGTAAGGCATTCCCAATCCCAGCGATGCGCCGGGTAAAACTACTGCTACGGTATCTGAATCAGCCAGCATTTTTATTTCATTGTCTGTGCTGGCTTCCAAATGGTCTGCCGAAACCGCTCCCATTTTTACGGCTACTGCACTGCCGCCTGTCGTGAATTGATCAGCGTGCACTGTCAGGTCAAACCCCATTTGTTTGGCTTTATTCAAGTATATTAAACCATTATAGGCACTGAATGCCCCTTCTTCAATAAATATATCAACCCTGTGCGAGAGATTTTTATTCTTTACAATAGGAAGCAGGGCGTTAAAAACGTGATCTAAATACTCGGCCTGGCTTCCGCCAAAATCCTTTGGAACAATATGCGCAGCAAGGCATGTGGAAATAAGGTTGATGCCGGTTTTCGCGGCAACCTCTACTATCGTTTTTAATTGCTTAATTTCAGATTCCAGGTTTAACCCGTAGCCGCTTTTTACTTCCATGGTGGTTATGCCTTGTCCCAAATGTTCTTCTGCACGTTGCTGCAAAACCTTGCTAAGTTCATCGGCTGGCGCGTTACGTGTTTGCACTACCGAATCCCATATGCCACCGCCGGCTTTGGCAATATCCAAATAACTTTTGCCTTGTATACGCATAGCGTAATCCTTAGCACGGTTACCGGCGTAACACATGTGCGTGTGGCAATCAATAAAGCCCGGAAGCAGAACGTAGTCCTCATATACTTCGAGGATTTTGGTCATAGGATTTTGTTTACTTAAAACATCAAAATCGCCCACAGCTAAAATCAACCCATCTTCAATCAATACGCCGCCCTGCGGAATGATCTGTAGATCATCATCGCGTAAGGCACCCTTCAGCGGTAAACCTGCTAATGTGAGTATTTGGGTAAATGGACCGATTAGTTTCATAATAGCTACAAGCCCCCTCTAAATCTCCCCCGGTAGGGGAGACTTTTTTATCGTTTATTTTTAAAGCCCTCCCTACCGGGGAGGGTTTGGGTGGGGCTTATACCTTTAACCCAAACCTATCCGCAAATTCCGCCGCTTTCTCATATCCCGCATCTGTGTGCCTGAAAATGCCCATCGCCGGGTCGTTATATAATACCCGCCGCAAACATTCGGCGGCACGATCGGTACCATCCGCCAGTACAACCATACCGGCATGCTGTGAATACCCCATACCAACACCGCCGCCATGATGAAACGACACCCAGGTTGCACCACCCGACGTATTGGCCATCAAATTTAACAGCGGCCAATCGCTCACCGCATCGGAGCCATCTTTCATGGCCTCCGTTTCCCTGTTTGGTGATGCCACCGAACCACAATCCAAATGATCGCGGCCAATAACTATCGGTCCTTTTACTTTTCCGCTTGCCACCAGTTCATTAAAGATCAGGCCGGCTTTTTCGCGTTCGCCCATGCCCAGCCAGCAAATGCGGGCCGGTAGCCCCTGGAATGATATTTTCTTTTGCGCTTTTTCGAGCCAATTGGTAAGCGGTTTATTTTCGGGGAATGCTTCCATGAGCGCCCTGTCGGTGGTATAAATATCTTCGGGATCACCGGACAAAGCTACCCACCTGAACGGCCCTTTGCCTTCGCAAAACAGCGGACGGATATAGGCTGGTGTAAAGCCCGGAAAGTTGAATGCATCCGTTTCACCGCCCTGCCGGGCAAACTCGCGCAGGTTATTGCCATAGTCGAAAGTGATGGCGCCGCGCTTTTGCAGTTCGAGCATTAACCCAACATGGCGCGCCATGCTTTTTAGCGAGCGGCGTTTGTATTCTTCCGGATCGCTTTTTCGTAACACTAAAGCATCTGCCAGTGATAACCCATTTGGTATATAGCCATTCAGCGGGTCATGCGCTGAGGTTTGGTCGGTTAGCATATCGGGGATAATATTATCACTGATCAGTTTTTCCAGCATATCACCCGCATCAGCAACCAATCCCACAGACAGCGTTTCACCTTTTTGCATGGCTTCCTTTACCCAGGCAATGGCTTCATCGTAGCTATGTGTCATTTTATCGATATACTGCGTATCAACACGCTTTTGTATACGCGATGCATCTACGTCTGCGGCCAAAAACACAGCGCCTGCCATGGTAGCTGCCAATGGCTGAGCGCCGCCCATACCGCCTAAACCGGCGCTTACGATCAGTTTGCCGGTCAGGTCACCGTTAAAATGCTGGTTGCCGCATTCAACAAACGTTTCATATGTACCCTGCAAAATGCCCTGTGTACCGATGTAAATCCAGCTTCCTGCCGTCATTTGCCCGTACATCATCAACCCTTTGGAGCGCAGCTCATTAAAATGCTCCCAGGTTGCCCAGATGGGGACGAGGTTACTATTCGCCAGCAATACACGCGGCGCCTGCGGATGGCTGCGGATAATACCCACCGGTTTGCCCGATTGTACCAGTAGCGAATGGTATTCATCCAGTTCAAGCAATAATTCAATGATTTTTCGCAGTGCTTCCGGGTTGCGGGCGGCCTGGCCTATACCACCGTAGACGACCAACTCAGCAGGGTTTTCGGCTACCTGGTCGTCGAGGTTGTTGAGCAGCATTCGCAACGGCGCTTCGGTTTGCCAGCTTTTGGCATGCAGCTGCATGCCGCGCGGCGCTTTGTAATGCGGGTGTTTGGCATATTGCTCAATAAATTCCGAACTCGTCATCGTTATTTAGTTTGATGTTATGTTTTTGGGCGGCTCCATTGGCAGTTGCCAACAGATCGCCGTTAATTACTAATTGGTGTAATTGATTTATATCAGTGGCAAATACCCTGTCCTCCTGGATAAAAGACACATGCTGACGCACCAGTTCATGACAAGCCTCAATGACCGGTGTAGATTTAAGCGGCCGACGGAAATCCATAGCCTGCGCTGCATATAAAAGTTCAATAGCCTGTATATATTCCAGGTTATCTATCACCTGGTGCAGTTTGCGTCCGCTAATCGATCCCATCGAAACATGATCTTCCTGCCCAAGTGAAGTGGGGACGCTGTCAGCGCTTGCCGGGAAACAAAGCGTTTTATTTTCGGTAACTAATGCTGCAGTGGTGTACTGCGGTATCATCAGGCCTGAATTTAATCCAGGCTCACTCGTCAAAACTTTTGGCAAGCCATAACGGCCTTCGCTCATCAGGTAACAGCGGCGATCTGCAATATTGCCCAGCTCGGCAGCAGCTACCGTAGCATAATCCAGCGGCAGCGCCAATGGTTGACCATGAAAATTGCCACCGCTGATGGTATCATCAGCATTAAAAATAATGGGGTTATCAGTTACGGAGTTTAATTCTATCTCCGTCAATTCCTTCAGATGCAACCAGGCATTGCGCGATGCACCATGCACCTGCGGCATGCAGCGCAGGGAATAAGGGTCCTGCACACGATCGCAATTAACATGCGAATTACATATCTCCGAATCCTTCAGCAAAGTAAATAACCGGTGCGCGACTAATTTAGTGCCTTTATACGGGCGGATGCTATGCAATCTTTCATCAAACGGCCTTGCCGAACCCATCAAGCCTTCCAATGACATAGCGCCAATCAAATCAGCTAAATTCAAAGCATTATCCAAACGCTGCACGGCTTTTATGGCAAAAGAAAGGATAAACTGCGTACCGTTTATCAGCGCTAAACCTTCCTTCGGACCTAATGTTAATGGTTCGAGGTTGTTAGCTTTTAATATTTTTATGGATGGTGATCTTTCGCCCTTCACAAATACTTCGCCCAAGCCAAGCAGCGGCAGAAACAGGTGCGATAATGGCGCGAGATCGCCGGATGCGCCCACTGAGCCTTTTTCGGGCACAAAAGGGATAATATCGTTATCGATATGCCATATAATGCGTTCCAGGGTTGCCGGTGCAATACCCGAATAGCCCTGAGCCAGCGCGTGTACTTTGGTAATAAGCATCAGTTTGGCAATTTCCTGCGGAATGGGTTTGCCCACGCCTACGCTATGACTTTTGAGCAAATTGCTTTGCAGCAGGCTGGTATCTTCTTCGCTGATGCGGGTATCGCACAACGGGCCGAAACCCGTATTGATGCCATAAACGGGATTGTGGGAGTGAACGATCTTTTCCACTTCAAGCCACGATGTTTTTATGCTGTCGGAGGCTCCAGGATTGATAACACCCTTTGTTTTCCCGGCTGCAATATCCAGGCAAATACCAATGGTTAAATGGTTCGTTCCATAATTGAATACCCTACTCATATCCCCTCCACTTTTAAGTTAACGGCCAATTGTTCACCTATCTTATCTGAAAGTTTAACCGATCTGAATGTATTTTCGAGCGATGTAATAGCAGGTAATAGTTCATGGCAACCTGGCTCTGCGGCAACCAGTTCCTGCATGGCTTTGCTTACGGCATTCCATACCGGCAATACCCGTTCCAGCAAGGCTCTGCCGCTTTCTGTTAACTGCACCAGTTGCCTGCGGCCATCATCGGTACAGGTAGCTGTTGTAACCAGGTTTTTATTTTTCAGATTAGTGATGAGCTGGCTTGCAGCCGGATGAGAGACTTCGGTCTTCTCGCTTAGTTCCTTGATGGATAGCGAACCATTTACCGATAACAAATAAAACACCGGGAACCAGCTGGCATCGAAATCGATACTCTCATTTTGGTAAGCTCGGTTAATTTCGGCAAGAAAAGCTTCGCTCAACCGTCTTAAGCGACTTCCTAAAACTAAGTATCCCAGGCTTTGGTACAAATTCATGGCGCAATTTATATAAGCGCTTATACAATTGCAAGTTTAACCTCTAAAAAAATAAACAAGGCAGTAATAGTCGATATTACTGCCTTGTTAAAAACTCTTTATATTTCTGTTAGAACCAGAAAGCGTAGCCCAAATCTGCTGTACCGGCACCGGTATTATTTTTACCGTTTGCAGTACCTTTTTGAATATTCAGGAAGCCGTAGTTACCGCCTCCTTCAACAAATATGCTACCAGGGCCCACTTTATAAGCAATGCCGACGTTGCCCTCTATACCAAAGTTAAATGTGTGCAGCTGACTTTTTATATTGGCAACAGTATCAAGCGGAACCGGCCCGGGTGTTTCCGGATGGGTTTTACCCTGATCGGCATAAAGTATGCTTGATCCGGTAATTACCTGGTGAGCGTTCAGTAAAAATCCTGCGAACGGTCCGGCATCAACATACAATCTCCAGGGCGATTTTTTACCTAAATCCCACCCGAATTTTGCCAAAACGGGGATCATCAAATAATTCAGTTTTGCCTGGCTATTATAGGTGGCATACATATAGGTAGGTACGGGCTGATTGTACGCCTGTAATTCGGCTGCGAGTGCAGATGGAGTAGGCAACGCCTGAAAGCCATCCTTCTTACCACCCTGCGATGAATACTGCACCATGGGCTCGATAGAGAACAGATTCGACACTTTAAATTCAGCAAATAAGCCCAGATCAGGACCTTGCCTTGAGCTATAACCACTGTTGAGCGGGTTTTCTTCGCTCCCGCCTGCCGAAAGGTTAGGAATACTAATACCGCCACGGACACCGATCGCGACATCCTGCGCGTTTGCATTAAAACAAAAGAACAATAAACCGAAAACTGGTAAGTAAAAAATTAACTTTCTCATAAAACTAGATTAAAGGTTAATACAGTTGTTGTTTATCAAATGTAAACACTACGAGATTAAATAATTCTATTAAAAATCTGATAAATGTAATTTTTTAACTACACATACATATTTAGCAACCAATAATTACATTTGCGCGTATATCTCATCGACACAATGGGGCTATTTACCGATACTTGTTTCCTGGTTTTTTACCGCCAACTTATATTAGCCGGTTGCGCTTTATACCTAACATGTTAAAAATTAATTATTTATCGGCAGCCGGTATAATAAATTCCGGAAAGCTGTGTTTTTTACTTATATAGCAATTTAATGATATGAAAAATAAATACCCTGCAAAAAAATTACTGATTGTTTTATTTGTATGCTTAGTAGCAGTAATAGCATCGTGTAAAAAAGATAAGAAGGCTGTAGTTGTCCCTCCGGACGCTACTCCAACAGGAATCGGGCTTGTAGAAGAATCCGACTCAGCCTATATAAGAAACTTGTTTATAAATGTTTCCCAAATAGGCACACAAACCGTATCTGATACTTCTGATTACCTCTTTTTTGATACCGGATCAGGCGGGATGGTTTTCGATGCAGAGGGTATAATACCCAGCCCAATTTACTCTACTGCGGGTTTTAATTTTACCGGCGATTCAGTTGTTGTAAATGGTATTACCATTACCAATCAAACATCAACTATTCAATATGGCGACGATGCAAACTCAACACTTACCGTTTATGGCAACCTGGCTTACGCAGCAGTTACCATTGACCAGCCTGGCGGCGATGTTGTAATTAAGCGCCTGCCATTTTTCCTGACTTATTTAGCCAAAGACAATCATGGTACTGTATATCCGCCGCACAGTTTTGATGTGTTTGGCGTTAACCCGGAGTATGACCTGAACTTTAGTAACGGCGTCGATCTTCAGAGTCCGTTTAATTATTTTAGTCCAGGTACTGGCCTAACCAAGGGGTTCAAAATAGCTGCTTTAAGTACGGGCAATTTTTCATACTACGGTAATTATGTGAATAATGTGGTTACGTTAGGCTTAAAATCATCCGACCTGGCAACTTCATCCGGCTTTAGCACGAGCACTCTTCAATATTCTCCTACTTACGGATATGATCCATATATTTCGGGAACTGTAACGTATAATGGTAAAACCGTATCTACAGATATGCTGTTCGATACCGGGACCAATGCATATAGCGTGATTGAAGATCCGACAGCAGCAACCAGCGACTCATTGCTCCCGGTAAACTCAACTGTTGCAATTACTACTACTTCCGGCTTTGACTTCTCTTACACAACAAGCAATGCTTATTATGTAACCTATGTGGAAAAATCAAGTCAACAAGATGAATACCCAACTATATTCGGGATTGATTTTTTCCTTGATAATGAATATATGCTGGACATTGCCGATCATAAAATGGGTGTTAAAAACAACTAAATAAGTTTAATATATTAAAGCCCCTATTGTAGCAGTGCTATGATAGGGGCTTTTCTTTTTGAGGAAATTCCACCCGCTTAAAACGGCTGAGAAATTTGTAACAACATCTTTATAAAAAATAAATGTATTTAATACATTTTTAATGTCCGCTTTGTTAACTTTGGGTATCAACTATATAAGCCACAGGTAGCTATTGCCTGAAAACCCAATTTATAAAGCCATGTTAAAGCAAATTTTTGTAGCATGTTTTGCCTTTTTGTGCATTGCCATTAGCTGTACTGCAAAACCCAAACCCAACCGGTACCATTTATTGATGGACAGGGACTGGAAGTTTTTTTTGGGTGACGACAGCAATGCCCCGTCACCCGATTTTAACGACAACTCCTGGCGGGTATTAGACTTACCTCATGACTGGAGCATCGAGGGTGAATTTAAAAAGGATGCGCCCACAGGCGGTGGCGGCGGCTATTTGCCAACAGGCATTGGCTGGTACCGCAAACAGTTTGTGTTGCCTGCTGCTGCCCACGGCAAACAGGTGAGTATACAATTTGATGGGGTTTACCAGAACAGCGAGGTATGGATAAATAACCATTATCTCGGCAAACGGCCTAACGGCTACATCAGTTTTGTTTATGACCTTACGCCTTACCTGGTACCCGGTAAAAACACCATTGCAGTAAGGGTTGATAACTCGCACCAGCCTAATTCCCGCTGGTATTCCGGCTCGGGTATTTACCGAAACGTATGGCTAAACATTACCGAACCTATCCACGTAGCGCAATGGGGTACGTACATCACTACGCCTGATGTTGATGCAGCAAAGGCTACCGTATCTGTAAAAACAAAAATTGAAAATAAAGGTCGTCAGCCAGCCAGCGTAACCCTTACTTCCGTTATTTACGATGAGACCGGGAACGTTATCGCCAGCGATAAGGCGCCTGTTTCATTGACAAATGATACTTCAGGGGAGTTCGCGCAGCAAATACAGGTTAATAACCCGGTTTTATGGTCGGTTGATGCGCCACATTTGTACACGTTGCATTCGGTTATTACTTTGGGGAAGAAAATATTGGATGATTATACCAGCACCTTCGGTATACGAAAAATAGAATATAGCAATATCAACGGCTTTTTGCTTAACGGCAAGCGCATAAAAATGAATGGCGTTTGCCTGCACCATGATGGTGGCTGTGTGGGTGCAGCCGTTCCGATCAAGATATGGGAAACGAGGCTTAAGCTGCTGAAACAAATGGGCTGTAATGCCATACGCACCTCGCACAATCCTGTCGCGCCCGAGTTTTTAGACCTGTGCGATAAAATGGGCTTTTTAGTGATGGACGAGGCTTTTGATGCCTGGGAAAGCGGCAAGGTAAAAAATGATTATCACCTGTATTTTGATTACTGGTGGCAAAAGGATGTTACCGACCAGGTGCATCGCGACAGAAACCACCCATCGGTAGTGTTGTGGAGCGCCGGCAACGAGATACCTGATCAAACAAAAGACCGTGGCGTAGAATTATTAAAAAATCTGCTCACCGTTTTTCATACCGAAGACCCAACCCGGCCGGTTACAACGGCTAACGATGATATAGCTGCCGACAGCAATTCAACCAAGCTGCCCTTTATGCAGGAAGAAGATATAGTTGGCTATAATTATGTAGACAGGTGGCACGAACGCCGCGAATTATTTTATGGCATCGATCATTACGATCACCCGGAATGGAAAATGATCGGCACGGAAAGTGAATCGCTTCGCAGTACGCCATTTTATTCGCTGGGTATGGATAGCACAAAAGTGCGCCCGAATTATACTGGCGGCATGGTACGCGCCGAGCAGCTTTGGAAATTTGTTGCCGTACATGATTATGTAATTGGCGATTTTATGTGGACGGGCATCGATTACCTGGGCGAAGCACGCTGGCCGGGCAAGGGCTCGGGTTCGGGCGAAATTGATATGATCAACCTGCCTAAAGACGGCTATTATTTTTACCAGAGCCAATGGACAAGCAGCCCGGTACTGCACCTTTTGCCAAACTGGAACTGGAAAGGCCGCGAAGGGCAGATCATACCGGTAGTGGCCTATACCAATTGCGATACGGTTGAGCTTTTCGTAAACGGAAAATCGTACGGCATAAAGGTACAGGAATTTCCACGGCAGGGTAACTCCTATGCCTGGAACAAATATGCCCGCCCTTATGTGAATGGCACCACCGGCGACCTGCATTTATCATGGGATGTGGCCTATGAACCTGGCGCCATAAAAGCCGTTGGCCGCAAAAATGGCAAACAAGTAATTATCGACGAGATGCAAACCACCGGTCAGCCGGCAGCCCTGCGCATAACTGCCGACAGCACGCAGGTAATGGCCGATGGCAAAGACGTTGCCCTTGTCCATATAGATGTGGTTGATGCTAATGGCAATGTAGTGCCGGATGCAAATAATAACATCAGCTTTACTGTTAGCGGGGAAGGCAAATTATTGGGCGTTGACAATGGTAACCCACGCGATGACGACTCGTTTAAACTGAATACCCGCAAGGCATTTACCGGCCATGCTTATGCCGTTCTACAAGCAGGCCGTAAGCCCGGTGATATAAAACTAACAGTGCAGGCTGACGGACTGAAAGCTGCATCCATCTCCATAGCAACACAACCTGCAAACTCAACCATTATGGCTTTTGAAGATTTAAAATAAACCTTAAAAAAAGATCGATATGAAAACAAAGAACATATTAAGCTATTTCGCCCTGGCATGCTGCAGTGTAGCTGCTGCCTTACTTTTATCATCGAAAGCATTGCCATCAAAAAGCAAGCATGTGCATTTTGACAAGATAATGGGCGCAGATATCTCCTGGTTACCGATGCTGGAAGATAACGGCCGCAAATTTTATGATAACGGAACGCAAAAAGATATGCTGCAAATACTAAAAGACCACGGTTTTAATTACATCAGGCTGCGTATATTCAATAACCCGGCAGCGGATAGTGGTTACTCAAAAAAAGGTTATTGTGATTTGGCGAATACCGAAAAAATGGCGCTTCGCATTAAAGCTACCGGAATGGGTTTCCTGCTCGATTTCCATTACAGCGATAACTGGGCCGACCCCGGCAAGCAGCATAAACCGGCCGCCTGGAAACATGCCGACTTTCAGCATTTGCAGGATTCGCTTACTGCATTCACTAAAAACACCTTGTTAGCTTTAAAAGCACAGGGCACTTTGCCCGATATGGTGCAGGTAGGCAACGAGATCAATCATGGCATGTTATGGCCCGACGGCAGCACCAAACACCTGGATACACTCGCTGCATTTTTTAAGGCAGGTATAAAAGGTGTTAAGGATGTAGATAAGTCGATCAAAATTATACTTCATATCGCCTGTGGCGGCGAGAACGCTGAATCGCGCTATTTTGTGGATAAAACATGCTAAAACGCGGCGTACAGTTCGACATTATAGGCGAATCCTACTATCCGCGCTGGCACGGCCCACTCGACAGCCTGAAGAGAAACTTGAACGACCTTACCGGCCGCTATAAACAGGCCGTAATGGTGGCCGAATATACCCAGCACAAGCAGGAAGTAAACGATATTGAATTTTCATTACCCGGCGATAAAACAAAGGGCACTTTTATATGGGAGCCGATCAACTACGGCGAGGCAGCTTTTGACCGCAACGGCAAAGCCATCGACTCGATAATGAATTTGTATAGTGGGCTTGGTAAGAAATATGATATAAAGCAGTAAACAAGTTATTTATTGCTTTTTCACAAGAAAGCTATGCACATTCTTTGCATGGCTTTCTTGTTGTGAGTTAAGTATACCTGGTTATTTGGCCCGGCATCTCATTGAATTGAATTTCAAGTGCTGTATTAAACAAATTTAAGTTCATTGGCGACACAATTTCCCGTGCTGCAATCAACTCGAGATTAATCGATAAGATATAAATGGGCTAATAATAATTATGCTAAATAATCGACACCTACTTTGTTAACACCCTATCAAGTTCTGTATAAAGCTGAGCAACCTCCGATGGGCGCGGACTATTATAATCAGCAATTTTACCATCTTCATCAATGATAATATAGTGAGGTATGCCAATTATCCGATAAGCTTGGCAAACTGCATTATTAGTCCAGCCTTTAGCTAATAAATTGATACCTGACAGGTTCAAATTTTTTAAGCTTTTCCTCCATTCTTTATTATTGGCGTCCACACATATATTTACAAATACAACATTCTTAGTTTTGTATTTTTCATGGAGTTTAGGTACGAAGCTCTTAATATCGCCTATACAAGGGACGCATGATATTCCCCAAAAATCGATGAAAATGGCTTTTCCTTTAAGGCTATTCAGTGAAACCAGCTTTCCATCCTGGCTTGGCAACGTAAAATTTGGCGCCTGGTTACCCGGTTTTAATTTATGTACATTTTTATAAAAGGAGGATAAAGTGTCTGCATAGGCCTTAACTTTAATCTTAGAACTAAAATCTTTATATATCGCGTTAGCGTCATCATAAGAATAATGTTCAAAATCGCTTATGATCGAACCGGCAATAAACCAATCTCGTATTTTGAAAATTTTAAGATAGGCCATAGCCGCGTAATAATCCGTCCAGCCTGGCGAAAACAGCATAGCTTTTTCCGCAATTTCTTTTTGTGTCCCGCTGAGTACTGTTTCACCTATTGGCGATATAATGCGCAAGTAGTTGTATAAAAATTTCCGATATTCAGCGCTTTGGTAAAAAGCTTGTTCCCATTGCAATTTGTAATATTGGCTTTTAATGCCGCCCATCATAAACCGGTATGTTTTTCTGAACGATGTATCATCAATATTCAGTTCATACTTTGGTAACAGGTAGTGCAAAGCTAAAAGGTTTGAGTACTTAAAGTAAATATCTATAGCTATTTTGGGAGCATCAAAAAATTGTAAACTATCATGAACAGTTTTCATTTCCTGGTTGAATAAGGAATTGATTTCTGCATATTTTACCGAATCTGTTGCTTTATCTGCATACAACGACCGGCTTAAATTTGAATAGGGCTTGCGATACAGCTTGTTCAACAGCAGCATAATCTGCACTTGTATGTTTTTATCAAAGTTGGTATTTTTCACTTTGAAAGTTTTTTCAAAGTCATTGGCATTCCAGTTTATTTCAATGGTGTCGTTTTTTTGGATGTCGATAGCAAAAGCGTCTTCATTTATATAAAGGTTTATATCTTGTATCTCGCCATCAAACCGAATTGTTTTGGTAAAATTGCCTTTATCATCAATCGGTACCTTTACTATTGAATTATTGAAATAACCGGTTATGCTGAAATCCCAATATTTTTCGGTGCTATTTTTCACATTTCCCTTAATTACCGCAGTATAGGACGGCGTATTCAAAATGTCCTGAGAGAAAATTTTTGTGGTAATAAGAATCAGGATAAGTATTAGGTGAACTTTCATTTGTGCATGTTAATTGCATAAAAATAAGATTGCTACCCGATTAATGCAAACTATTAATTGGCGCATAGCTCCTAAGTAACAATTTCAACTAAATCGATTTCGGCACTTTGATTTTATATTTTACTTAGTAAATTGTGGCTGATTTCCAATTATAAATAAGGCATATTTAGCTGCCAATATTGTTCATACATCTATATATAAATTAAAGAAAATGAAATTTACTTCTCGTATTTTTTTCGGTACGACGTTTTTGCTGGCCCTGTTTGTTGCCGTATTCAGCGCCTGCAATAAGAATGCTTCAACTACAACGAAGGAAACCGGGCCGGTTGTGCCGAAAAATACTAAACCAATTGGTTTTGCAACTTATACAGCAGGTGAATTTTACGATTTCTCTATTACCAACCTGGCCAGCCTTTTGGCATTAGAGATAGGAAATACATCGCTGGCCAATGGCGGCACCGCCGACCAAAACACTTATTCAGGTAATTCCCTGGTTACCAATGCCAACCAGAAATGGAAGATTACAGCCCTGGGCACAGGTTATTTTACCATAATGAATTTAGGCAGCGGCAAATACCTGCAATCGCCAACTACCGCAGGCGCACAGGTGTTTCAATATTCAGATACCACTACCGATGCGCAACTATGGTCTATCAATAATGTAGGCCCGGGCGCTTATTCCATTATCAATAAACAAACCGGCCTTGCCTTAACAGATCACGGAGCCTCCGGAAGCGCGGGTGCGCCTATAACTGCTGAAACTTATGCCAATAACAACTCGCAATGGTGGGGCCCCGCGTTTATTCCCCTATCTGCCTACCGCGACGACCAGGTGGTGCGGTTTTTCCAGCGCACATCAGGCTCGGAAGCCTTTGATGGCGGGGCATCGGTACCGCTTACCACAGGGCAGGTGTTGTGGGTTACCAACGATGTTTTTTACAACCAGTTAAATGCCAAAGGCGAGTTTAACTGCGGACAGATATTTAATTACCACAACTCATTGTTAGGCCAGCCGGCCGGCCATAGCTGGGACCCTGCTCAAACCATCAATATACTTTCGCCAAATGGCGTTCAAATATTCCACGATTCAAACTCCGGCGACCTGTTATGGCCGGGGGCAGGCATACAAATAGGCAGCCACGTATATGTGCAGAATATTGAGGTGCCTATTGGCTCCCTAAGTGCTGATAATCAATTTTTATGCGATATAACTGCGGCAGGCCCGAAAAGCATCAATGCCGTGGCGAATTTAACCGTACCGGGCATGTCGGGGCAAACGGCTATACTTTATTCGCTTGGTATGGTTAACCCCGGCGATGGCTATGTTTATGCTTATGGCACAGGCGGCTTTATTGGCGCCAATGTTTATGTGGCGCGCTTCCCGCTTGGCAGCCCTACTTCGTGGACATTCTGGAATGGCTCAACCTGGGCCGCAACGCCAACAAATGCTTCCGCAGCCGCGATTGCCAATGGCCCTGCCAACAACAACACCGTAGGCTATGTGAACGGGAAATATGTACTGATAACCATGGATTTTGGTTTTAGCTGTGACGAAACTTCAAGAAATATGTATTCCGCTACCAGTACGAGCCCAACCGGCCCCTTTACCAATAAAACCACGGTTTATTCGCTGCCGGATATGAAGGACGGGCAAACCCCGGTTTTTTATAACCCTACTATACATGCGGAGTTTGTTAACGGGCAGAATGAATTATTGGTGAATTACTGTATTAATTTTTATAGCAAAAACAACGGCACCAATGCTGTTTGCCTTGCGCCATGCTCAAATGCTGACGGCTCCGAAGACCCTAATGATTATCGCCCAAAAGGTGTGAGGATACCTTACTCGTTGATCGGGTTGTAAAAAATCAGATAGCAGCCTTTGCTTAAATGTGATATAAGTCACACATTCTTCAGCGTTTTACTACTCAACTTTGTGTTGTAATTAAAACCATCATAAAATGAAGACAACAAATAACATCCTCCACATGCCTGCGCTTGGGTTTGGCACCCTGATTCCCGCCCCGGTTGAGACGATCAGCGCTACGAGGTATGCATTGGAAGCCGGGTTTCGGCACTTTGATTGCGCGGAACGATATCGGAACGAGAGCGAAGTGGGCGAGGCATTACAGGCAGGGCTTGCCGCTGAAGGGCTTACCCGCGAGGACATTTTTGTTACTACTAAATTGTGGAACACCAATCATCGGCCCGAACGTGTTGAACCGGCATTTGAGGAAAGTTTGAAGCGGCTTCGGCTTGATTACCTGGACTTATATCTCATTCATACACCATTTGCGTTTCAACCAGGCGATGACCAGGACCCGAGGGATGAAAACGGCAATGTTATTTATGATAACGGCGTAACTTTGCTCGACACGTGGAGGGCGATGGAAAACCTTGTGGACGGCGGTAAATGCCGGGCTATAGGGCTGGCCGATGTCACTCTGGAGAAACTGGTATCCATCTACGATGCGGCAAGAATAAAGCCGGCCGTAGTGCAGGTGGAAGCACACCCCTATCTGCCGGAAACGGAGTTGCTGGAGTATTGTAAGGAGAAAGGTATTATACTTTTGGCTTTTGCGCCACTAGGCCACGGCATTAAGCCCGGCCCGCTTGAAGATCCGATCGTTTTATCAGTGGCAGCACGGGTTGGCAAAACACCCGCACAGGTGCTGTTGGCCTGGGCAGTGCAGCGTGGTACGGCTTTGCTTACTACAGCCAGGACTGAAGCCCGCGCACACGAGAATTTCGACATCTCTCCACTGCCCGAAGATGCGTTTGATGAAATCAATAACATTCAAACCCGGCAGCGGTTCAATCAAGTGGTGCACACCGGCGTACCGGGTTTCATTCCACGGCCTAACCCGGACACAAAAGTTGATTAAAAACCCGGTCGGAACTTTATTGCCGACGTATGGCTAACAAAACGGCAATTAGCGCTGAAACGGGTTAAAACAACATGCAATTGATTTACAACCAGTTACTATATATTACAGCAATATAGTAACTGGTTGTAAAAGTTAAATGATTGAAGGGTATATAAACAGGCAGTTTTTACTTAACAAAAGGCGCGGTTATCTTTTTGAAGTTTTTAAACTTCAGCGCCAGCATAATATTCAGTATACCGCCGATAATCAATCCAATACCTGAAACAGCAATTATGCCTGCCGCGCCTGCTGCGGGAAAGTACATTACCAGCAATGCGGTGATAAGCAATATAATGCTGCCAACTAACAGCCCTGTCCAGTTGGAGACACCATAGCTCTTGAGATCGAAAGCGATGCCCATAAGATAAAATGAACGGAACAGCAGCCAAAAGCCCAGGAAAAGCGGGAGCGTAGCCATGGTAACCAATGGGTAAGAGAACAGGTAAATACCGATGACCAGGTCCAGGATGCCGGAAATCAGCGACCAGCCCCAGCCCTTCATGGTGGAATTGACACTGGCAAAGTAAATCTGCCCGATGCCTGAAATGATAATAACAATGCTGAACAGCACACTAAGCCCGAGGTAGCCGGCCAGCGGGCTGCAAAAAACGTAAATGCCGGCGCCGATAAATACAAGGCCCTTGAGGATAAACAACCACCAGTTTTTGATGTCTGATTGGATGGTTTCTAAAATAGTCATAGTGTTTAGTTTTAAATGAATGAATGTTTGAATATCAATGGTGAAATAAGGGAATAAAATCTACCTTATCATCTTAAAACGAAACATAAAACTTTAAAAATCAAACGACTACTTGTATGGGGATTATTGCGGAGGCGTTATTAGGGATGCTTTATACGCCAGCGGGCTGATACCCGCATTCTTTTTAAAAAAGGTAGAGAAATTATGCGCTTCCTCAAATCCGAGCTGATTGGCAATACCCTTGATGTTGAGGTCTGAATGGACAAGCAGGTATTTAGCTTCGGTAACAATCCGGTTATTTATGGTTTGCTTGGCGCTGGTCCCGGTATGTTCCCTGATCAGAAAATTAAGATTGTTGGGATGGATATCTAAAGCTACAGCATATGAGGCCACCGTCTTTTCCTTTGTAAAATTGGCTTCCAGCAGGCTGTTAAAACGTTCAACGGTCGGGTGGTAATAACGTTCATTACCCACCTGTTCGGCCTGGGAAAATAAACGGTCGCAATTGATCAGTATCTCCAGTATCTTTATAGCGATCATTTCGTTTCTTTCCTGCTCAGTGCCCGAATGCTCCTGGAGGATGATTTCAAACATATCCGACAATGATTCCGTTTGTGGCACATCCAGGTAAAGATAAGGCCGGATGGAGTTTTTCAGCACCTTCTTGTTGCTGATCAGGTGTTTAGGGAAGGCATTGTTCAGAAAAAAATCAATATTAAAAAGCAGAACGTAACCTTTGGTGTCTGTAGACCAATCCTTACTTGAATGCAGCACACGCTTAGGCACTATATACAATGTTTGTTCCTTTACCGGAAATGTGTAAGAGCTAATAGACTTTTCCCCGCTGCCTTTTTCAACCAGTACAATCCAATAGTGTGTTTGCCTGGATGGAGGAACCATGTAGTTTACATAAGGGATTGCGGTTTCAAGCCGGTATATCTGGAAATCGAATGGGTGTTTCATACGCTTGTCCATGTCGATGATTTTATCATTCAGGTACTTGCGGTAAACCTGCCTGTATTTTTCCAGTACGATAGTATCATCATTTTTATCCGTATAAATTGGTTTGCCTGGCATGCGCTTGCTGATTGTTATAAATATAGTTGGTTAACCGCAGAAAAAAGCGAATATTTAGCCTTACCCTTGCCTGCGCAGGCAAGCCACCCTCAATTAACCCCATAGCTATTAGGATAGTTGAGTAAACCGTTACGAAAAAGAAATGTCGTAACACAGAACACATGCTAAGGCGTGGTTTTTCCTGTCAAAGGAGCGCCTGTTTCCGCATCGAAACCTTTGGTTATTACATATTCGATGTGCGGGGAAAACAACGATCCGCCATTGATTTGCATGTAAATACTGGAAAGTACCGCTTGCTTCCCGTTAATCTGGTCGTATACGTGAAAAAGATGGTCAGGCCCTTTTGCCAGTTGCACTATGTGTTTTTTATCAGCAACAAAGCGAAGTTCGTAATGGTCTTTTGAAATACATTTGGTTATTAATCCATAAGCATGGTTCCGTTGCAGGGCAGTTAATTCCTCTTTTTGCGATTTTTCAGCATAACATATCCAAAAAATATGAACAGGCGCAATAGAATCCAGGGCGCCATTTTTGATATTTAGCTCATACACCACTGTATTACTGTTTTGACTGCGTTGCAGAAAAAATAATTGCTTAGGATTGCCGCGGGGAACAGGAAATTTCAGGCTGTCCTGGGCAATACCGTGAACAGCATTTAGCAAAAGGCAACAAAATAGCAAGGCAGTCAGAAGTGGCTTCATATACAGGTAGCTATTGAGATAAGGCCGCCCTTGCCGCCTTTTTCTTTTTGATATACAGTTCATCAACAACAATGGTAAGTACAAGCAGGATAGGTACTGCCAGGATGATACCCATCAGCCCGCAGATGACCCCCATCACCAATTGGCTAATCATGGTAATTGCCGGTGGCATATTGGTCATTCTTTTTTGTATCAGCGGCATAAAAATACTACCCACAATTGTTTGGCAGGCTATATAGATGAGCGCTGCTATAACAGCCGTTTGCGGACTAATCATAAGGCCAAGAAGCACCCCCGGTATCATGGCAATTACCGGCCCGAAATTAGGGATTACGTCGAGCAATCCAGCAATCAAACCAAGCACCAATGTACCGGGCAAACCAATAATCATTAAGCCAAGTGCAATAACGATAGTGATCAACACCATTGAGATGAGCCTGGTTTTTATCCAGGCTTTAAGCGCGGCGTTGGTACGGCCCCAGATGACGCCGGCGTCAATTTCCTGCTGGGGTGGTATAATGGCCATCAGGCTGTCTTTATACAGGGATGGAGAAGCTGTAAAAAAAATGCCCAAAAACAGGATAATATACAGGTCGCCTATCACCCCGAAACTGGAGCTGAAAAAAGTGCCGGCCGTATCCAGTAATTTTTTAGAATTATCGCCCGAAGTATAACCCAATATCTGCTGCCCGGTGGATGATTCCGCTAATTTTACTTTAGCTGAAGCAATTGTTTTCGGCAGTGTATGGCTCAGCTGCGCAGCTTGTTGTTGTACAGTTGACCCGATTATCCAGATCATGACGCTTAGCAGAGTTATGGTACCGGCTATAGAAATAAACAGGGAAACTTTTCGGTTGATCTTTGTTTTTCGTTCAATGAAACCAGCCAGCCCGTGAAAATAAACTGCGATCAGCACCCCCATAAAGGTCATCAGCAAAATATTAAAAGCCACACGGATAAACAAAATGATGATCAGCGACAGACAGATAATCGCAGTGGCCTGCCATACTCTAAGGGTGTAGGAGATCTCTTTTTTAATTGTCTTTTCAGATTCGTTATCCATACAACGTTTAATTGCTTATTCTTTAATTCGCACTACATCATGCCTGCCCAATAGTTTTATATGTAAATATAATAAGCTACGGGATGAAATAAGCTAAAAGAACACCGCTTTTACTCTTAAAATCAAACATAAAAATTTTATATTCAACTATGTCGGGATGTAGACGACCAGTGAGTACCATATTCATCCAATTTCCATCTTTTTTGTTTCTAAATCAAGCTTTGGGGTGCCCTGGCAATCAATTACCCTGACCTTCCGGATAATTTTCATATTTTAACCAGGTAACTATCCCAACAACAACAGGAATAGCCAGCAGTACAAATATAGTTAACAGCAAACTGAATACGGACCAGCCTTTTGACAGAATTGAAACCACTATCAGCAGAAAAACAACTACCATATTCCACCGGACCATCTGTTTAAGATAATCCCTTGTTTGCTGCTCATCGTTGTCAACCAGGCGGCCGATGATGCACATTGCCGCGAGGAATATGGCCAGGCTTATGGTAATTATCCGGTTTAGTACAGTGGGCACGGGTGTTTCAAAATGCCCGACAAGGTTCTTCAGGCTCGCGCCAAAAACCCCCAGGGCACCTAACAATACCAAATGCACGAACACGAATAACTGGTAATAGCGGTAACCCTTCTTCAATTCCTGTTCATTTGTCATATCGAAATAAATGCTCCAAAGCAGGAACGCGATGCTGATAGACAGGCCGAAAATACACCATACCAGCAAACTCCGTGCATTGATCAGCGAAAAGCCAGACACAGTACTGAGGATGCTCTCTGTAAGCACGATAATAGTGAACTGCCCAAAGCGTTCAACAAGCGCCGGGGATGCCGAAAACTGCTGACCGCGTGATGCAAGAACCCTGTTAAGATAACGGGCGCTAAACACCGGCGCAAACATATTGATAATAATAGCCAGTAAGAACAATGGCAATACCGCCGGAGGCGGACAGAAAAGTGAAATGAACAGGATGGCAAACGCAGCGCCGTAGCACAGCAGGAACGGGCGGCTAAGTTTGATATGCGATCTGTCATAAAACGAAACGCTGGTAAACAGGTAGATGATAATGCCTTGTATAACAAGAAAACTTACCGTGAAGCCGAAAACATCCCCTCGGAAAGCCGCAGGTGCCGAAATAGCTACAGCGCCCACAGCCAGCATTTGGAGAAAAACAAACCAGCGGGTGCGGACAGTGTCGTTGCCATGCAATTCGTAGTACTGCGTACCGTTTATCCACGACCAGTAAATGAATACAAAAAAAAGGATGGCATTACCGATATCTTTCCCGTCCGGATGTGCAGCGATTTGGCTGGTTATCTGCCCTATGCATGCTACATAAACAAGATCATAGAATAACTCAAGCCAACTGATCTTACGTTCGTTTTGCTTATCGTCAAATTGCCGGGGTGGCTGCCACCAATTACTTTTACTCATATCGCAAGTTAAAAATTTTAATATAAAGCTGCCCGAATAAACACTTTACGAACTGAGTCTGTAGTTGCGAATAATAAATTTAGAAAAGATCATTATATAAATCAAACAGGTTACAAACAAGTATTTGATTTATTGGTAATTTTATATAACCATTAAAAATCTTCACATTATGTCGAAAACAGTAGCAGAAAAGCTGGTAGAAATACTGGAACATGCCGGTGTAAAACACATTCACGGCGTGGTGGGCGACTCGCTCAACGGAATTACGGATGAATTGCGCAAATCCACAAAAATTAAATGGATACATTACCGTCATGAAGAGGCTGCAGCATTTGCCGCAGGCGCAGAGGCACAGTTGACAGGAAAACTGGCCGTATGTGCCGGCAGTTGCGGGCCGGGTAATATGCACCTTATTAATGGCTTATATGATGCTCACCGCAGCAATGCCCCCGTGCTTGCCATTGCCGCGCAAATACCCAGCGAACAAATAGGCAGCAGTTATTTCCAGGAAACCCGCCCCGAGGCATTATTCAGGGAGTGCAGTTACTATTGCGAAACGATAGCCTCCGCACGCCAAATGCCCCGTGTGTTGCAAATTGCTATTCAAAATGCTATTGGCTTAAATGGGGTGGCTGTTATCAGTTTATCGGGTGATGTAGCAATGCAAAACATCCCGGATGACGAGCTGGAACATCCGTTGTTTTTGAATCGCCCGGCTATCCGTCCGTCTGATGCCGACCTGCAGCAACTGGCCTTGTGGATCAACCAGGCCAATAAGGTAACCTTACTTTGCGGCGCCGGTTGTGCCGGGGCGCATGATGAGCTACTATCACTTGCCGGAAAAATAGCCTCGCCCACAGTACATGCGCTCAGGGGAAAAGAACACGTACAATATGATAACCCTTATGATGTTGGCATGACGGGGTTAATCGGTATTGCTTCGGGCAATCATGCGGTACAGGAATGCGATCTTTTGCTGATGCTGGGCACCGATTTCCCTTATAAGGAATGGTTTCCTCCAGGTGCAAAAATTGTGCAGATAGACATCCGGCCCGAACGTTTGGGAAGAAGATGTAAACTCGACCTTGGGCTTGTTGGCGATGTGAAGGAAACTATCAGCGTTATATTGCCTTTATTACATCAAAAAACCGACACCGCCTTTTTAGCTCAATGCCAGGAGCGATATAAGGAAAACAGGAAGAATTTAGACGCCCACGCAAAAGGTGAAACCGGCAAATTGATCCACCCGGAATATCTTACAAAAACCATCGCTGATATGGCTAAGGACGATGCCATATTTACTACAGATGTAGGAACACCTACTGTTTGGGCTGCACGGTACCTGGATATGAAAAAAGGGCGCAGGCTGATCGGCTCTTTCAATCACGGCTCAATGGCAAGCGCTATGCCGCAGGCAATCGGCGCGCAATTAGCATTCCCCGGAAGGCAGGTTATTTCACTCTCCGGCGATGGTGGCTTTGCTATGCTCATGGGCGATATCCTTACCATCTATCAATACAATTTGCCTGTAAAACTTGTTGTGTACAATAATGGCGCACTCGGTTTTGTAGCTATGGAAATGAAGGTAATAGGTATGCCCCCATTTGGCACCGATTTAAAGAACCCCAATTTCGCAAAAATGGCCGAAGCCATTGGTATTATGGGTGTACGCGTAGAAAATTCGGAAGATGTACCTGCCGCGATAGAAAAAGCGCTGGCGCATGACGGCCCGGTTTTAATAGATGTGCTTACAAATCCTACAGAACTGGCGATGCCACCCAAAATAAACTTTGAGGAGGCGAAAGGGTTTGGAATTTATATGATAAGGCAAACCCTGCTTGGCGATGGTGCCGAAGTTTGGGATACCCTTAAAACGAATTTTTTGCAATAGTTGATAGACAAGTCTATTCCCATTAAAGGAGAGGTTAAACAATTCTATAAATCACATCAGTTATTCTGCATAAATGCTAAATTAGCAGTATGATCTGCTTGCGAGATTTATTTTCCGTGCCTATTCAATTTTGTTTTAAAAATTTCATTTTAATTAAAACAAACTACTGCTACTATTGTTGTTTAGTCTCCAAAAAGCGTTCATAAAGAAATTATTTCAGGCATAAATTTATACGGCGATCTATAAATACGCGTTTAAAATAGCGTATGCGGAACGTCAGCTACCTAATATATTGATTACTTATTGCAAAAAAATCCATTTATGGAAACAGCCCTGCTTGAACCCCAACAAAAAAAGGCACCGTATGTTAACGGCCATACCGATGCGCTTGATGTAAAAGAACTCCTGAACGTTCTTTCACAGGTTAAAAACGGAAAACTCAATGTCCGGATGCCCGTCACCCAGGCGGGGATCACAGGCCGGATATGCGAAGTTTTGAACGATATTATCGAAATGAACGAGCGCCTGGTGGCGGAAATATCCTCGGCCGAGATCACTATCGGGAAAAAAGGCAATTTGTCCAAAAGGATCGAGCTGCCTGATGCCAAAGGTGAATGGGCACGCGGCGTAACCTCGCTGAACAACCTCATCTCTGACCTCACCTCCCCCACGCTCGAGATCGCCGGTATGATCAATTCGGTGGCCAACGGCGACCTCTCAAAACATATTCCGCTGGAGATCAGCGGACACCCGTTAAAGGGCGAATTTTTGCGCATTGCTAAGGAATCAAACCAGATGCTCTCCAAGCTGCAACTGTTTTCGATGGAAGTAACCCGCGTTGCGCGGCAGGTAGGTTCGGAAGGTAAGCTGGGTGAGCAAGCCAAGATCAAGGGTGTTGCCGGTGTGTGGGCCGAGTTAACAGATTCGGTAAACCAAATGGCGGGTAACCTTACAGCCCAGGTGCGTAACGTGGCGGCGGTAACAACAGCGGTAGCAAAGGGTGACCTTTCCCGAAAGATAACGGTGGAAGCAAAGGGCGAAATATTGGAGTTGAAAAACACCATCAATACCATGGTGGATCAGCTCAACTCCTTCTCATCAGAAGTAACACGTGTGGCGCTGGAAGTAGGTACCGAGGGTAAACTCGGTGGCCAGGCAAAGGTGCCGGGTGTTGCGGGAACGTGGAAAGATTTAACGGACTCCGTTAACCGTATGGCGGGTAACTTAACCTCGCAGGTACGTAATATAGCGGGTGTAACAACAGCGGTAGCAAATGGTGACTTATCCAAGAAGATCACGGTTGACGTAAAAGGAGAAATGCTTGAGCTGAAGAAAACCATCAATACCATGGTGGATCAGCTCAATTCATTTGCATCGGAAGTAACGCGTGTGGCGCTGGAAGTAGGTACCGAAGGTAAATTGGGTGGCCAGGCGCGTGTAAAAGGCGTCGGCGGTGTGTGGAAGGATTTGACGGACTCGGTGAACCAGATGGGTAGCAACCTTACCGACCAGGTACGTAATATAGCAGGTGTAACAACAGCCGTGGCAAAGGGTGACTTATCGCGTAAGATCACGGTTGATGCGAAGGGCGAGTTGCTGGAGCTGAAAAATACCATCAATACGATGGTGGATCAGCTAAACTCCTTCTCATCGGAAGTAACCCGCGTGGCACGTGAGGTGGGTTCGGAAGGGCAGCTGGGTGGCCAGGCCAACGTGCCGGGTGTAGGCGGTACCTGGAAGGATTTAACGGACTCTGTAAACCAGATGGCCGGTAACTTAACAGGCCAGGTACGTAACATAGCCGAAGTGACGACGGCAGTGGCAAAAGGTGACTTATCCAAAAAGATCACGGTTGACGTACAAGGAGAAATGCTGGAGCTGAAGATAACCATCAATACGATGGTGGATCAGCTGAACTCATTCGGTTCCGAAGTAACACGTGTAGCGCGCGAAGTAGGTTCGGAAGGGCAGCTGGGCGGCCAGGCTAATGTGCCGGGCGTAGGTGGTACCTGGAAGGATTTAACCGACTCGGTAAACAAAATGGCGGACAACCTCACCTCGCAGGTACGTAATATAGCAGAAGTAACAACGGCTGTAGCAAAAGGTGACCTTTCACGTAAGATCACCGTAAATGCCAAAGGCGAGTTGCTCGAGCTGAAAGATACGATCAATACGATGGTGGACCAGCTGCGCGGGTTTGCATCAGAAGTAACCCGTGTAGCGCGTGAAGTAGGTTCGGAAGGGCAATTGGGCGGGCAGGCGTTTGTACCGGGTGTGGATGGTACCTGGAAGGACTTAACCGACTCCGTAAATAAAATGGCCGGTAACTTAACCGCCCAACTGCGTAACATAGCCGATGTGTCCATCGCTATTGCTAACGGCGACTTATCCAAGAAAATCACGGTGGATGTGCGCGGCGAGATTTTGCAGTTAAAAGAAACCATCAATACGATGGTTGACCAGCTGCGTGGTTTCGCATCAGAAGTAACCCGTGTGGCAAGGGAAGTTGGTACAGATGGTAACCTGGGCGGCCAGGCCTTTGTGCCAGGTGTTGCAGGTACCTGGAAAGATTTGACCGACTCGGTAAATAAAATGTCGAGTAACCTTACCTCGCAGGTACGTAACATTGCCGAAGTAACCAAAGCGGTGGCCAGCGGTGACCTTTCAAAAACGGTAATCATCGACGTAAAAGGCGAGATATTGGACTTGAAAAATACCATCAATACGATGGTGGATCAGCTCAACTCCTTCGCATCAGAAGTAACGCGTGTAGCGCGCGAAGTAGGTACCGAAGGTAAGCTGGGCGGCCAGGCGCACGTAAAAGGTGTGGGTGGTACCTGGAAGGATTTGACCGACTCGGTAAACCAGATGGCATCCAACTTAACCGGGCAAATACGCGGGATTGCCAAAGTGGCTACTGGTATTGCGAAGGGTAACCTGAAACAGCGCCTTTCCATTAACGCATTGGGCGAAGTAGCCCAACTAACGGATACGATTAACGAGATGATCGACACCCTGGCGGTGTTTGCTGATGAAGTAACCACCGTTGCGCGCGAAGTGGGTGTACAGGGCCGTTTAGGCGGCCAGGCCAGTGTACCGGGCGCATCGGGAACATGGAAAGACTTAACGGAGAACGTAAACCAGCTGGCGCAAAACTTAACGGTTCAGGTGCGTTCCATATCCGAAGTGGCATCGGCGGTAACAAAGGGTGACCTTACCCGAACCATCCGCGTGGAAGCTAAAGGCGAGCTGGAAGCGTTAAAGGATACCATCAACCAGATGATTGCCAACCTTAAAGGCACCACGTTGCGTAACCATGAGCAGGATTGGCTAAAATCGAACCTGGCCAAATTTGCGCAGATGCTACAGGGCCAGCGTGACCGTAATGCAGTAGCTAATAAAGTATTGTCGGAGCTGGCCGAGCTGGTTAATGCCCGTTACGGCGCATTTTATATCCTTGAACAGCCGGAGTTTGCAGATGAGCCTAAATTAAAGCTATTTGCAGGCTATGCGCAAAAAAGCCGCAAACTGATCGACCAGGAATTTTCGCTCAATGAGGGATTGGTTGGCCAATGCGCTACCGACAAAGAGCGTATCAGGCTGGCAAATGTGCCGAATGAGTACCTCCAGATCAGTTCGGGTATTGGTAACGCCGCCCCTATCGACCTGGTGATTTTGCCGGTACTATTTGAAAACAATGTAAAAGCGGTAATCGAGCTGGCTTCGTTTGAGAACTTCAGCGATACGCACGTCGACTTCCTGGATCAGCTGACTGAAAGTATCGGTATCGTGCTCAACAATATTGAAACCAATACCCGTACCGAAGAACTGTTAGCCCAATCCCAGTCGCTTGCCGGCGAGCTTTCCTCGCAACAGGAAGAGTTAAGGCGCGCTAACGATGAGCTGCACGATAAAGGCCGTTCGCTGGAAGAAAAAGCGGAGCAGTTAACCCTCACCTCCAAATACAAATCGGAGTTCCTGGCCAACATGTCGCATGAGTTGCGCACGCCGCTCAACAGTTTGCTCATACTGGCGCAACAGCTTTTTGAAAACCCTGAAGGCAACCTGACCGAAAAACAGCGGATGTTTGCAAAAACCATTCATTCGTGCGGGGATGATTTAATCCAGCTGATCAATGATATCCTCGACCTATCCAAGATCGAATCAGGCGTTATTGCTGCGGACGTAATGCCGGTGAGCTTTAAGGAGATCATTTCTTTTGCCGAATCGACCTTTAAGCCGATATCCGAAGCTAAAAACCTCAAATTTGAGATTGAATTGGAAGAAAGCCTGCCCGAACAGATGGAAACGGATATGCAGCGCCTCAACCAGATATTGAAGAACCTGCTTTCAAACGCCTTCAAATTTACCGAGAAAGGCCGCGTAAAACTGAGCATCTTCCGTCCGGGTATTGCCCATGAAAACCCGTTAACCGGGTCAGATGCGGTGATCGCGTTTTCTATTGAAGACTCAGGTATCGGTATCTCCAAAAACACCCAGGGCATCATATTCGAGGCATTCCAGCAAGCCGAAGGTTCTACCAGTCGTAAATATGGCGGTACCGGTTTGGGGCTTTCTATCAGCAAAGGCTTTGCCGAACTGCTGGGCGGTACCATTACCGTTGGCAGCGAGCTTGGCAAAGGCAGCGTGTTCACACTATATCTACCTTTGAAATATAAGGAAGAAAAATCAGTACCGGTTAAAGTGAAAGAAGCCTCACCGGTTTCCCACCTGCGGGCCAGCCTGATTGATACGGCTGAACTTATCATCGATGACGACCGCCACAATATCGTAGCGGAAGACAAGGTGCTGCTGGTGATAGAAGATGACCTGCGTTTCACCAAAATACTTATCGATAAGGCGCATGACCTCGATCTGAAGGTGGTTGTGGCGATCAGCTACCTCGAAATTTTCGACAATATTATCAAATACAATCCTATTGCTATTACGCTGGATGTGAACATGCCGGAATCGAATGGCTGGAAAATACTCAAGCTACTAAAGGCCGATGTGAATTTGCGCCATATACCGGTGCATGTGATCTCGGGCGAGGATAACAAAATGATGGCGCTGAAACACGGCGCGAGAACTTTCAGTTTGAAACCGCTGTCAAATACCTCCCTGCATGAACTGATTACCGGCATTGTCAGTTTTCATGATCACGCCAAAAAACGTGTGCTGATCATTGAAGACAATGAAAATGAATTGCAGCGCCTTTCGGAGCTTTTATCGAATGACCGTGTTGAGATTTTTGGCGCCACTACTGCAAAAAAAGGATTGTCGGCACTCAAAAAAGAGGTGTTTGACTGTATAGTACTTGACTTTGTTCTGCCTGACGCTAATGGCCTTGATTTTCTGAACAGGGTTAATCTGCTCAAACAACAGGGAACGACGATCATTCTCCATTCCGCACGAGATTTTACACAGGATGAACTGATCCAGTTGAAACGGCTGAACCACAAGATCATCACCAAAACGCCATCGTCGCATGTTTACCTGCTCGAAGAAATACTGGTGTTGCTGCATATCGATAAAAAATATATCAGCGAAAGCAAGTTAAAAATGATCGATGGGATCAGGATGACCACTGATGTACTTGATTCTAAAAAAGTGCTGGTGGTTGATGATGATGTGCGTAATTTGTTCGCCCTTACGGCAGTATTTGAACGGTCGAACATCGATGTGATCACAGCAGAAAGCGGGCGCGAGGCGCTGGAAATACTCAACAAAGACAAAGGTATCGATATTGTGCTGATGGACATCATGATGCCCGAAATGGACGGCTATGAAACTATCCAGATGATCCGGAAGGAACCACGGAACAAGAGCCTGCCGATCATCGCAGTAACGGCCAAAGCCATGATCGGCGACCGGCAGAAGTGTATTTCTTCGGGAGCATCCGATTATATTACCAAACCGGTGAAAACCGACCAGCTTTTATCCCTGATGCGGGTATGGCTGATAAAATAAATAAAGTGCCGATGCCTGTAAAAATATTGCTGGTTGACGATAACGATAATAACCTGCTATCGATGGAAGTCGCCCTGGAAAAGGAAGATTATATCTTTTTCAGGGCAACTTCCGGCCGTGAGGCACTCCGCCTGCTTTTGCATGAGGAAGATTTTTCACTGATACTGCTGGATGTAAAAATGCCGATAATGGATGGGTACGAAACGGCAGAACTGATCTACCAGCGCGACAAACTGAAGCAGATCCCCATTATTTTTATTACAGCACATGATTATGAGGAGGCAGCCATGTTTAAGGGTTACCAGGCCGGCGCGGTTGATTTTATCCGGAAGCCCTTTAATGCGGAAATATTGCGGTCGAAAGTGGCGGTATTTGCCGATCTGTACCAAAAGAACCAGCTCTTAAGAAAACAGGAGGAAAAGCTTCAGGCGATCAATGCCGACCTGCTGCAATTGAACAAGGAACTGGAGCAAAGAGTGCTCGACCGGACCATCGCACTGGAAAACCTGAACCAGGAATTACAGGCGCTCAATTTATCAAAGGACAAGTTTCTTTCGGTAATGTCACACGATCTCCGCAACCCGCTTACTGCATTACTGGCCTCATCGCGAAAGCTGAGCGAAGACCCTGAAAGCCTGAGCCCCGGCCAGGTGAGGCAACTTTCCCAGATCATTCACCGCACTTCGAACAAATTGCTTGAACAACTGAATGAAGTGATCGATTGGGCCAAAAAACAAAGCCAGAAAACAAGATTTAACCCGGCAAAGGTGCGATTGGCGGAAGGTGTGGAAGAATCACTGGAGATATTAAGAGCGAATGCGCAGCAAAAGAAGATCAATTTACAGAACCATGTACCCAAAGACATGGAGGTAATGGCCGATCCGCTGATGCTGCGGTCCATCGTTCAAAACCTGGTAACCAATGCCATTAAATATACCCCCGAAGGCGGATCGGTATTACTAAACGCCAAAAGGGAAGCCCAGATGGCCTGTATTTTTATTGAAGACTCCGGTGTAGGGATGACTGCGGAAATGAAGTCGCAGCTATTCAGCAATGCCTCTCCGAGGTCGCTATCCGGTACGAATAATGAACAAGGTAGTGGTTTAGGCCTGTTACTGGTGAGCGACTTTGTGGCGCAGCACGGTGGTAAAATCGATGTGGAGAGTGCTCCGGGCACGGGAACTACTATAAAGTTTACCATCCCGGTCGTCGGGTAAAATACTAAATTATAAATGTGCCCTAAACTAACGTTATGAGCGAGAAGATACTGATTTTAGATGATGACAACGATATCCTGGAAATTCTATCCATGCTGCTGGCGGAGCACGGTTACGATATCCGGACATCAAACCACGGTGAAACAATTTTTGAGGATATACAGGATTTTCAGCCGGCCCTCCTTATAATGGATATTATGCTCGCCGGCCTGGATGGCCGGGAAATATGCAAGGATATTAAAAATGATCCATTGACACACTCTCTGCCGGTTATCCTGATTTCGGGCACACACGATCCTGTTGGTTCATTAGGCCTTCCGGGTGCACCGGACGACTTTTTGTCCAAGCCTTTTGAAATGGATCAATTGCATGCAAAAATTGCCAAACAACTGGCGGCATAGCCCGGCAGGCTAAGTAATTTAATTATACAAAAACAATCCTACAGCTATTTATTAATCATTATCAAAAAATCAATTGCATCTTTATGTGCCTGCTGTGCTGTTTTAAGAATGCAATCCATTAGCCAAAAGTAGTGGGTTACACCTCCAAAACGCTGAAAAGTAACCGGGATACCCTGTCGCTGCAAACGATCTGCATATTCTTCGGCTTCGTCTCTCAGGGGATCATATCCGGCAGTGTAAATGAGTGTTTGGGGCACATGCGCCACGCTTTCTGCCAATAATGGCGCGGCAAATTCACCAAACGCATCACTGATCGTCTTCTGTAAATATCTCCCCCAGCTTTCTTGCATCGTCTCCCGCGACAATAAATACCCTTTACCATATTTAAGATATGATGATGTATCAAAACGGCATTGCAGGGCTGGGCAAATTAAAAGTTGTCCGAACAATTTAATATTGTCTGCCTGGTTGAGCAAATGAACCAGGCCTGCGGCAATATTCCCTCCGGCGTTATCGCCGCCTACAACTATTTTATGCTGATCGATCCCGAAATAGCGTCCCTGTTTCCTTATCCATACTATTACCTCACGCCCCTGGTACAAAGGGACCGGGAAGCTAAATTCAGGTGCGAGTGCATAATCCACCGAGATAACAGCATACCCGCTGCCGGCAGCCAGGTTACGACAAATGTGATCACAGGTTTGCAGGTCGCCGGCTATCCAATTTCCGCCATGAAAATAAACCAGCACGGGCTTAATAACATCCGGGGCAGGGTCATATATCCTTATCTTGAATTCCGGGATTTCGTTAATTACAAATTTAAGCTCCCTAACCATCATAGGGCCGGTATCTGAAAAAGACACCAATCTTATCAATTCATTAAGCCTTGACCTGAATGCGGGCACAAATGACGAAATATTGCATTCATCGTTAAACTTGGTTTTCAGCAGTTCGACAATCACGGGATCCATAACTTGAGGCAGTGTATCTGTCCTTGTATCCATTCCCAATATTTAAAGGGCCAGCTCCAAAGCGGCAAGATGTCCGGAGATCAGATCAGTTTCTTCTTTACTTAGACTGCTGTCGATGGCCTTGGCATTTTCAATAGCCTGCCCGGCATTCCGTGCGCCAACCAGGGCAATGGTAATACCAGGCTGTGCAAGCGTCCAAAGGATAACCAATTGTCCGAGTGTGATATGTTTTTCATCGGCAATAGGTTTTATACTATCCAAAAATTCATTGGTGCGTTTTAAGTTCTCGTCATTAAAAAATGGCAAACTCTTACGGTGGTCACCATCAGAGAATTTATGGCCAGGCAGCATTTTGCCGGTTAAAAGTCCGCGTTCCAAAGGACTGTATGCCAGTATGCTTTTGTTATTTTCAATGCAGTATGGAACAAGTTCCGCCTCAATATCCCTTTTTACCATACTATAAGGCACCTGGTCTGAAACCAGCGGAATATACTTTGCAGCTTCTTCTAACTGGTTTGCACTATAATTACAAACTCCTGCATTCAATACTTTTCCCTGTTCTATCAGCCGGGAAACAGCTTCCATGCTTTCTTCAATTGGCGTTGTAGAATCAGGCCAGTGAATTTGATAAAGGTCGATATAATCGGTACCCAATCGCCTCAAACTGTCTTCGCATTCTTTAATTATACTTTCCTTTCCGGCATATTTATAGATGTCGATATCGGTTCCGTTATTGTTTTTACTGCTAAAAGCAAAATCGCCCTTTTTCAAGTCCCAGCGCATGCCGTATTTGGTTAATATCTGAAAACGATCGCGCGGTAGGCCTTTAATAGCCTCGCCAACAATTTCCTCACTCGTACCCTGCCCGTAAATGGGCGCTGTATCAATTGATGTAACGCCCAATGAATAAGCAACCCTTATAGCGGCGATAGCATCTTTTCTTTCTGTGCCGCCCCACATCCAGCCCCCGGCTGCCCATGCGCCAAAAGTCACTTCTGAAAGCTGCAGGTCTGTATTTCCTAATTTCCGGTATTTCATAGTTTTGTTATTTTTAAATACATTTTTTGTTGGTTAGCCCCTATAAAATAACTTTGCCTGATTATACGTTGATATCTTATAGCGACAGGGGGCAAAGGAACAACAAATGTCCTTTTGTATCAATAACTTACCAAGTAATTAGCCACTCATTTAAAAGTTAGTAATGGCAGTAGGGAGAAAGCTTAGTTCCACAAATTTTTATAATCAATCATTTTTGGAAGAAAAATGTGCACTTAACGAATTGATTAATTTGTTGAGCAAGCGATGGATGACCGAGGTACTGTTTAGCGTTGAAGAAGGCAATAGCCGCTTTACCAGTTTAAAAGAGGACCTGGAACATATCAGTGATCATATCCTTGCCGACCGGTTGAAATACCTCGAGCAACATGAGCTCATCCATAAAAGCTATATACCGGGTAACCCGCCAAGAACGGAATATACCTTAACAGCAAAAGGCGAAGAACTAAGCGAAATATTAGGCGGATTATGCAATTTTGCAGAAAACAAAATGCAGTTTTGATTTCCTAACAGAGGTTATAACGTGTAACTTTCATACATATCATCAAAATTCTGTATAGCTAATTGATTTGTTAGTGGCCTTACTTTTACTTTTAAAGGTGTATTAACCTAATTTTGTTGTGAACATCAACAAAACGGTGCTATGAAGTTACATCATCCATCCAAATTTATTTGCCTTTGTATTTCTATCTTGATCGTAGCTTTAAGCGTCAGGGTGAATGCGTCCGCGAGGGATTACTATCAGCTTAAAATCTATCATTATAAAAACCAGGACCAGGAAACCCGGCTCGAACAATATTTACAGCAAGCCTATATACCGGCTATCCATCGTGCGGGTATTAAATACGTTGGCGTGTTTAAGCCGGTTACACAGCAGGACAGCGACCGGAAGATATATGTTTTAACCCCTTTTTCATCAATGGACAGATTAGCGGGAATTGAACAGCACCTGCAGGCCGACACAAAATACCTGGCTGATGGCAAAGATTATATAGATGCCGATTATAAAAATTCCCCTTACAACCGCATCGAATCGATCATATTGCAAGCCTTTCCGGGGATGCCATCAATTGCAGTTCCCGCCGCCCTTACGGCTGTTAAAGCCGACAGGGTTTATGAATTGCGCAGCTATGAAAGCCCCACAGAAAAATACAACTTCAGCAAGGTGCGAATGTTTAATGTCGGCGATGAGATCGGCCTTTTTAAAAGATTGGATTTTAATGCTGTTTTTTATGCAGAAGTTATATCCGGCAGCCATATGCCCAACCTGATGTACATGACCACTTTTAACAGTAAGGCTGACCGGGATAAACATTGGGCTGCATTTGGGAACGATCCTCAGTGGAAAACGCTCACTGCTGCAGACGAGTATAAAAACAACGTTTCACACGCTGACATTGTATTTCTTCACCCAACCGACTATTCTGATTTATAGGGAAGTGGCACTATGTTTGTCCGTTATTCCTGCCTTACCACCACTTTAAGGGAAAATTTATTTTATCTACCGAGCTAACTACCAGGTCGGGCTTAAAGGCATATCGATCCAGTTGTTCTTTGGTTGAAATACCTGAAAGCACGAGGATAGTTTTATAACCCATTTGTACGCCGCCCTGTATATCCGTTTCCATCGTATCGCCTATAACAGTGGTTTCAGCCGTTTCCAACCCCAAAAATTTCCTCGCCGACCTCATCATAACGGGGCTTGGTTTGCCTGTGACAAATGCTTTTCTGCCGGTTGCTTCTTCTATCATGGCGGTTGTGGCTGCAATCCCCAGGTTGTTCCAGCCCGGTTTTTTAGGCGATGGGTCCCTGTTGGTTGTAATGAATTTAGCGCCTGCCAAAATCATGTCGACTGCGCGCTGTACCATTTCAAGCGTAAAATTCCTTCCTTCGCCCAATACGACAAATTCCGGGTCCGAATCTACCAGTGTAATGCCATTTTCATGCAGGCTTGTTAGCAAACCGCCTTCACCCAAAACGTAGGCCGTTCCGTTAGGACTTTGGTCCCCAAGGAATTTGCCCGTAGCCATGGCGCTGGTGTAAACATGCTTTGTTTCTACCGTAATTCCCAGCCTTTTTAATTTTCGCACAACTTCCAAAGTAGTACGCTGGCTATTATTGGTCATAAAAGCAAACGGGATATCTTCTTTCAAAAGGTAAGCAATGAATTTATCCGCGCCCGAAATAAGTACTTCGCCGCTATAAATTACCCCATCCATATCAATTAAAAGTCCGTGTTTCACTTTTGATGCCATTTGTGCGTGAAGTTCGCTTAAAAACAAAGAACCTCAAACAAATTTGGCTTTTTTTTGCGCAAATTCACAAACTGAAAACTGAAATTACATGGGGTATTTTTTTAGCTGTGACTGGGGTACCAGTAACCTGCGCCTGCGCCTGGTAAATGAATTGGGGGAAATTGTAATTGACCGGCATTCAGACAACGGGATAGCGAAAATATTTGCGTTGTGGCAACAGGAAACAACAGCAACCGATAGTTCCAGGCCTGCATTTTACCTGCACTTTGTGCAACAGGAAATCAACCAGGTAGAAACAAAGCTAAACCGTTCGCTGGCAGGTGTCCCGGTTATCATGTCGGGCATGGGATCGTCTTCCATCGGTTTTTTGGAACTGCCGTATAAAAACGTTCCCGTATCGCTGCTTGATCCCGATTTAGTTGTTGAAAAGATCAATATATCACAATTTCCGCACCTGCTGTTGTTGATATCGGGAATTAGCACCAGCGATGATGTGATGAGAGGCGAAGAAATGCAGCTAATAGGAATTGCCAACCTTTCTGCTTCACCTGATATGATTTATATAATGCCGGGAACACACTCTAAACACGTTTTTGTGGAGAAAAATGAGATAGTAGGATTCAAAACATTCATGACAGGGGAGTTTTTTGAACTTTTATCGCAAAAAAGCATCCTTAACGCGAGTGTCGAAAATGGCAGGATTGTACCTTTCAATAAAAATGCTTTCAGAACGGGAATCGATGAAGCATTGCAGACAAACCTGCTGAACGGCAGTTTTTCTGTAAGAACGAATATTATCTTTGGGAAAATTGATAAAACAGCCAATTACGACTACTTGAGCGGCCTGTTGATCGGTAATGAGCTTAAATACTTAGCCGGAAACGGTTCGTTTAAAAATATAACACTTATTGCCGGCAGAAACCTCGCCGAACGATACTTGTGCGCCTTTGAACATCTCGGCATTTCTGTCATCATCAGCGATCCGGATGAACGATTGGCGGATGCAATAGTTGCCAGGGGCCATTACAAGCTATATCAAAAAACATTCTTATGAAGCAAAACTTTTCGTGGGACCTGTTCAATAAAATGCCGATCATCGGCATAATGCGTAACCTTCCGGTTGAATCCATTATCACCATCGCAGATATTTATTGTGAATGCGGGTTCAGCTGCCTTGAAATAACGATGAACTCGGCAGGGGCTGCCGAAATTATATCTGTGCTTTCGGACAGATTTGCCGGCAGATTGAATATCGGGGCCGGGACTGTGTGTGAACCGGAAGACCTTAAAATTGCATTACAAGCGGGTGCCTCTTTTATAGTAACACCTGTTATTAATAAAGAAGTTATAGAGGAATGCGTACGCCAAAAGATCGCGATATTTCCTGGGGCCGATACGCCGACTGAAATTTACCAGGCAAATAAACTTGGAGCGGATGTGGTTAAGGTATTTCCGGCAAATATAAAAGGGCCTGGCTATATCAAAGAGGTATCAGGCCCCCTCAATTGGATCCAGCTGCTGCCGACAGGCGGTATCGGCTATGATAATTTCATGGCGTATTTTACAGCCGGAGCGCGGGGCGTTGGAATAGGAAGCAAGTTGTTCCCGCCCGAGTTGATTCAAAACAGGGATTGGTTATCGCTTGAAAATCTTTTTAAACAATATGTCCAAAGGTATCTTGAGGGAATATCATAGTAGCCGGCTACCGATTTTTAAAATTGAATGTTGCATTCCAGGTAATTGAAATTAACAACATCACCAAATTGATTTTAAAGGAATTACTTCTGCATTTTTAATTACAGATTTATCTTCCGTTTTTATCACCATGTGGTCGAATGTCGCTTTCGGAAAAAATGTTGAAGTCATCACGGTTAATCCATCATCCGCAAAAAACTCAATTGATGAAGCATCTACAACCAATTTCAATTCGGATGCGCTTTCGGCAGTTAAACGTGGTGCATAAGCAATTTTGGCGAATGCTGGATTAAAATCCGTTTTGCCTGATTTCGATCTGTCGATAAAATACCTGTTTGTAGTTTTATCATAACCGACTATGAGTTTTTCTCCTTCATTATTGGTAAATTCAAGCGAATAGGTTTTGATATGTTCCAGGCTGATCTTTAGTACAAATTGTTTGGGGAGATGGGTATTGCCAGTTAATTTAACAGCATAGGGTTTTGCAGCAATATTATCCATCTCTTTTACCGGTTCCGATGCCAGCAGGGTATCGCCGTTTGCAACTTTCAGTTTTAACAATCGCGGAATAGTCATCGCATTGCGCCATTTTACCGTAGGCACCTGGTTGGCGTATTGCCAGTTGCTCATCCAGCCTAAAAATATCCGGCGGTTACCGGTATTGCTCCAGGTTATTCCTGCATATTCATCAGGGCCGTAGTCAACCCAGCGTATTTTATCATCGGTAGGTATAAACTTATTCCCATTAAACTGCCCAATAAAATATTGTGTTGCCGAACCGCCGTTCGGGCCACCAGGATTAAGGTTTACGATTAGCACCCAATAGGTTTTACCGTTTAATTTAAGTGGGAAAAGGTCGGGGCATTCCCAAACACCGCCGTGCGCACCCAGGGTTTTGCCGAACTCGCTTTCTTTTTGCCAGTCTTTCAGATTGGGGGATGAAAAGAAGGTAATATGATCTTGCGTAGCGAGCGTCATCACCCATTTCTTTCCAGGTTTGTACCACATTACCTTGGGATCGCGGAAATCACGGATGCCGGGGTTTTTCAATACCGGATTGCTGTAGTATTTTGTCCAGGTAGTTCCGTTATCCAAACTATAAGCGAGGCTCTCGTTCTGAAAATTATTTGTACCTGCTTTTTCGCCTTTCGGATCATGATGGGTAAAAATGGCCACCAGCGGTATTTTACCGTCTTTACCAAAACCAGAGTTATTATTTGAATCGACAACAGCACTGCCCGAAAAAATATATCCCAAACTATCAGGATATAACGCTATGGGCATTTCTTTCCAGCGGATCATGTCCCGGCTTTCGGCATGGCCCCAATGCATTGGCCCCCAGGTTGTGCCATTGGGATAATATTGAAAAAACAAATGGTAAATACCCTTAAAGTACACCATCCCGTTAGGGTCGTTCGTCCAGTGTGCTTTGGGCGAGAAATGAATTTGCGGGCGGTATTGTTCGTGATAAATCCCGCTTGTATCCTGCCCTTTTACTTTCAATATTCCAAGTACACAAAGCAATGGAAGCAACCATTTTATTTTTTTCATTTTTTACTTATTTAAAAAAGAACTGCTCCGTAATATAATGTCACGGGCAGTTCATTAACACTATCAAAATTACCAGCCTGGATTTTGTTTATATACGCCCTTACTAAAGTTTAATTGGTTTTGGCTTATCGGCAGGTATTCATCCCGGTTTTTGGTAAATACGGCCCCTGCCAAATGCGGTGTACGCGTTTTTTCAACAGCAAAATAGCTATTTAAATAATCTGCAGCAATACCCCATCTTACCAGGTCAAAAAAGCGATATCCTTCCATTGCAAATTCCAGCCGGCGTTCAAACATCAATGCCTGCCATGCATAGGCATTGGTCCATGTACAGTTAACGCCAGGCCTGTATATATCCATGTGATAGTTTGAGGTTGGTTTGCCATTAGCCTGTACCAATAAGGCGGTGCTATTCATCGCTCTTTGGCGTACCATATTAATTAAAGGAAGTGCGGCCTGTTCCTGACCTGTTTGTATCAATGCCTCAGCTTTCATTAAAAGCACATCGGCGTAGCGGATCACCTCCCAATCTTTTGAACTCGACATAAAAGGCTCGAACCTCGTAAATGACGGATCGGTATAAGCTACGGTTTCCTTCATGCTCAATAACGGCCCGTATGTTTGCGGGTCACGGGCCCACGAGGCATCATAGATCAACCCGGTTTGATACTTGTAAGGATGACCCGGAATTGCCGCTGTGTGATCAAGCCTCGGATCGAATGTGTCGGTTTGATAATTGCCTGTTGCCACAACGTCTGTATCGTTAAAAGTGGTAAATTCAGGTAATCCGTTAGCATCTGTTTTAAATGAGTTGACCAGGTTATCGCTTGGCACATGAAATCCGCAGCAACCGTATTGAACGTTCATTGGGTAATCGAGGCAATGGCCAAAATCAACCCTGCCCAAAGGAGTACCATCATTTTTAGAATATTGTATAGAAAATACAGACTCAGAGGAGTTACCATCCTGGGGTAAAAAATTATCTGCAAAATCAGCATCCAGCGTATATTTATCCGAATTGATGACGCTATCGCAATTGCTGTTTACTTGCGCAAGCAAAGTTTGATCTATGCTTGTTACATCATTTTTATCATCCTGCTTATATGCCTGGTACAGTAATGTTTTAGCTAAGTAGGCTTGCGCAGCACCTTTAGTTGCCCGGCCTACCTGGGTTTGCGTTACCGGTAAATTTGCTGCAGCAAATTTAAAATCATTGGCAATGTTTGTCCATAATTGATCACTTGTTAATGCTACATTTGATACTGCGCCATAATTAGCCTGCGATTTTTGCAATGTTTCATCTATCCATGGAATATGGTTGAACAATATTTTCAGCAAAAAATAGAAGTGGCCCCTTAAAAAACGCAGTTCACCTTCCCTTTCCATTTTTTGCGGGTAATTAGCCAACGACTGGCCTTCAACCAGTGTAAGCGCTGTATTTGCTCTTGCCACACCAACATATAGCTGGTACCAAACCTGGTCGCTTGAGGTATTCGTGTTATTATTCAGCGAAAAAGTTTCGTATTCATTATATTCCATTACGTCACCGGGGCCGCCGCCACCTTTATAAGCATCGCCGCTGCGCAAGCTGCCGTAGGCCCACATACCGGCATAAGGATAGTAATAGTAGTCTTCTCCCAGTTTTGAATAGGCAGCAATAACCATAGCGTCGGTATTTGATGCACTGGTAAGGTCGGCGCTGGAAATCACGCCCTGCGGTGTGGTATCCAGGTATTTTTTACATGAGGCTGTTATTATGCATAACATAAAGGCCATTATATATTTTAAATTTTTCATTGTTTTACTGTTTTTATAATGACAAATTAAGACCGATGGTTGATATAACCGGAATAGGATAGGCATTCGATGGGTTCTCAGGATCAGGCCCTGTATATAAAGAACTCTTGAATGTTAACAGGTTACTTGCTTGTATATAAACCGATGCCCGCTGTATCTTTATCTTTTTAAATATGCTTTTCAGGTTATAGGCCAATTGAATATTCCTAAGTTTAAGATAACTGCCTGGTTCAAGGAAATAACTGGAATAACGCCCCTCATTATTGGCATCAATAAGCGTAAGCGCCGGTATGGTTGATTTAGAGTTTTGTGGCGTCCATGCATCCAGTACCCGTGTACCCCAATTTGATCCCGGTGCAAGCGAAGTAAAATCAGTCAGATATTTATATGAGTTATACACCAGGCCACCCTGAACCCCCTGGAAAAAGAACGTAAGTGAGAAATTTTTATACGCCAGGCTGGTATTTAAGCCATAAGTAAAATTAGGGTCAGATGTTCCTAAAAACTTTTGATCATCGGCATTGATCACGCCATCGCCATTAAGGTCTTCATACCTGATACGGCCCAGGCCCTTACCCGGCTGAGCAGCGGAATTTTGTACTTCTGCTGCAGAAGTAAATATACCCTGTACCACATAACCGTATTCTGAATTTATAGAGCGCCCCAACACGGTCTCAGTAGTTCCGTTTCCGGGATAACCGGTAAGTACAGCCGAAGGCAAATAGGTAACTTTATTTTTATAACCGGAAACATTGCCGTTTATATTAATAGTAAGGTCATGAGCTATTTTCCCGCCATACCCGAGAGATGCTTCAAGCCCGCGATCAACCATAGATGCCCCGTTATAGTATTCATTACCGCCTTCACCTAATACAGCTAAGTAAGGGGGACTGATCAGGATATTGGTTGTGTTTTTATAATATGCGTCAATTGAACCTGTGAATTTATTGTTAAACAGCCCAAAATCAACACCTAGATCAGACTGGGTTGTTGTTTCCCATTTCAGTTTAGGGTTACCGGTTTGTATTGCAGTAAAGCCTGATAGTAATGTACCCGAACCCGTACCATTAATATCATAAGCGGTGCCGCTATCACCGCTGAAAGGTGCAGCATTACCGTATATCGATTGATATAAAGAATAAGTAGCATTGTTAGCAATATTCTGGTTACCGGTTTGTCCCCAACCAAAACGGAGCTTTAAATCGGATATAACCGGCGCGTTATTTTTTACAAAATCTTCTTCGCTAAGCCTCCACCCTACGGATGCTGCCGGAAAATAGGCATAACGATTATCGGCGCCAAATTTTGAAGAACCATCGCGCCTCAATGTTACCGAAGCGAGGTATTTATCATTATAGGCGTAGTTTATTTTACCGAAGTAAGAGAGTAATGCGTCACTGCTGCCTCCGCCCGCTGCAAGTATATTGCTTGTTGCTTCGCTCAGGTAAGCATAATCGATGTTGGCAAGGGCCAACCCCTGGCCCTGGGCATTAAAATTTTGGTATTTGTCCTTAATATTTTCTTCGCCTGCTAAAAAGTTGAAAACGTTTTTCTTGATCGTCAGGTCGTAAGTTAATTGGTTTTGCCAGGTTTCGGTCACTTCATAATCTGTGGACTGGCCCGCATATGTCGCCGGGTTTGACAAAAAGCCAGCTACATAAGGTAATTGTAGCCACCTGTAATAATTGCCCGCAAAGTCGCCTGCATAAGTGGTTTTGAAATGCAGGTTTGAGATTATTTCAAAATCCGCGTACGCATTGCCGAAAACCCTGCCAAACGCATTTACATTTTGCTGATTATCGTCTATTAGCCTAACCGGGTTGTCCCTGTCGTCCATTCCCGCAACTGGTCCGCCCCAGCCGCCGTCAACTGTATGTACAGGAATGATCGGGTTCTCGATAAGTGAAAGCAGGGTGATACTGCTGGTTGGCAGTACCGGGTCTTTCATGTAAGTGGCAGAAAGCGTTTCGCCTATTTTAAGGCGGCCTTTAAAAAAGCTGTAATCGGTGTTATACCTGGCGTTGTATTTTGTATCGCCAGTTTGCTTAATTATACCAATATCATCATAATAGCCAATTGAAAAAAGCGAATGGCTATTTTCTGTCCCGCTTGAAACGGTTAAGGCATAATTTTGTAAAACCGATGTTTGAGATATTTCGTTAAACCAGTTGGTATTGGCAGCTTTCATGGTGTGGGCTGCGTCAATATATTCCGGTATATTTACGTTGTACAGGACAGGATTGGTGTAGTTATGGTTCCAGTTGTATGTGTAAATACCATTACTTACCGATGGATCTATCGGGCTGCCTGCATCAGGGCCAAATTCATCATCATTCACTTGCGCCTGCCAATAGGCCTGGCCATGTTGCTGGGCATCAAGCGGCTGTAATTTGCTGTTGTAATATTGCAGCGATGTAGAAGCATCGAAATCAATTCGCTGGGTGCCTGCTTTCCCTTTTTTGGTAGTAATAATAATTACACCTGCAGCAGCCCTCGAACCATATATCGTGGCCGCAGAAGCGTCCCTTAACACCTGGATGGATTCTATGTCGTCCTGGTTTATTTCCTGTAAACCTCTTTGTGTTGGGATACCGTCGATAATATATAACGGGTCATTATCATTAAGCGTAGTAGTACCGCGTAACCTAACCGTTACGGCGCCATTGGGCGAGCCATCGGCGTAAACCGTCATGCCGGGTACACGGCCCTGCAATGCTTTTATAGCATTGCCTTCCGGCACATCTTTAATATCATTTACATTCACTACAGTAACCGCTCCTGTAAGGTCCTTCTTCTTTTCAGATGTATAGCCGGTTACAACTACTTCGTTGAGGTCATTTGCACTTTCTTTAAATATGATATTTAAATTTTTGCTTTCATTTTTAACCTTTAATAGAACAGGCTGGTACCCGACATAAGAAAAGCGTAGGGTTTGACCTGTGGCTGCCTCAATCGTAAATTTTCCGTAGATATCTGTCACGGTTGCTTTTTTCGTTTCCAGCACGAATACCGTCACGCCGGGTAGCGGCTGCGACTTATCGTCCGATACCGTCCCGCTGATCACCCGGGACTGGGCGTAGGCCCCGCCTGCCAACATTACAAGCAGAGAACAAAAGAGTAATAGTTTTCTCATTGTTTAGTAGATTTATTGGGTTAATATAATTGGTTGTTTTAAAACATTTTATGCCTGAAATCTTCATATTCGCTAACCTCATAATCGGGGCAGCCACCTTTTCGCATGGCCACAAAAGCGCCCATTGCGATAGCATTTTTTAAAATGATATCGGGTTTTTCTTTTAAGTAATGATAAGCGATAAAGGCCGCCAGGAACGAATCGCCGCTGCCTATTGTATCTTTTACCTTAATCTCCTTGCCCCATAAGTGGCAAGCGCTATCACCGGTGTAATAGGATGCGCCTGATTCGCCCTTGGTAATAATCACTTCTTTAATATTAAAAGTCTCCATGATAAACCGTACCTGGCTGGCTTCATTACCAAGCGAACCGCGAAAAAGTATTTGTACCATTTCCAGTTCTGCCTGGTTAAACTTTACAATGTCCGCTTTCTCCAGCAGTGCTTTTAGCAGTTCCTGGCCGATAAATGGCGGCCGCAGGTTTATGTCGAACACTTTTATCGCATCGCTGTCAAGCAAGTCAAATAATGTCTTCCGTGTTACCTCATTTCGTGAGGCAAGGCTACCATAAATAAAATACACCGATGAATTGAGCCCATTGCATACAGCTTCATCCTTTGCAATAAAATCCCAGGCAACCGGAAAAACAATTTCGTACGATACCTCGTTACCATTATTCATTTTAGCGATCACCTCACTGGTGGGATATTGACGATCAATTTGCAGAAATTGCTTTTTTATGCCCCATTCATCAATAAGTTGAGTGAGTTTGCGGCCATTTTCATCAGCCCCTATCTTGCTCACTATGCTTGTTGACACACCCAATTTATTCAGGTGGTAGGCTACATTCAATGGCGCACCGCCTGGCTGCGGGCCTTCGGGCAATACATCCCAAAGTACTTCGCCATAGCATATTGCAGGTGTATAAGTTCTCGTTGTTCCCATATTAATGCAATACAATATTGTTTTCGATCTGCTCAAGCGATTTGCCCTTGGTTTCAGGCATAAAGCGCCATACGAATATTAGCTGCAGTACCATCATCGCCCCAAAAAAAGAAAAGGTAACAGCACCGCCAAGCGTTTCGGCTAAATACGGAAACCCAAAAGCGATAAGAGCCGCCATTATCCAATGCGTCGAACTCCCGAGTGTTTGCCCCTTGGCGCGTACCTGGTTAGGGAATATCTCGGATATGAACACCCATATCACCGCACCCTGTGAAAAAGCAAAAAAAGCTATGAAGATCATTATGTAAACAGGTATAGCAAAACCATTAAAATGGCCTGAATAAAAGGTATAAGCAACCAGGAACAAAGAAGCAATAAGCCCCACAGACCCAACCATCATTAATACCTTTCTTCCGATCTTATCTATAAAATTAATGGCGATAAGTGTAAATATGAAGTTGATGAGACCAATACCCACGGTTGACAATAAAGAGGAATGCGCGCCCAGGCCGGCCATTTCAAATATGCGCGGTGCATAATAAATTATGGCGTTTATGCCCGATACCTGGTTAAAAAATGCGAATAACATAGCTAATACAATAGGCGTTTTATATTGCCCTGAGAAAAGATCGTCAC
>Ga0302309_10000400_pt1 | contig 50491 bp, 36 predicted proteins | sample III_Palsa_N1_1_FD_200453 | JGI IMG/M metagenome (GOLD analysis project Ga0302309, IMG submission 200453) | Peat permafrost microbial communities from Stordalen Mire near Abisko, Sweden - III_Palsa_N1_1 | ecosystem: Environmental > Terrestrial > Soil > Palsa > Peat permafrost | place: Sweden...
GCGAAGGACCATTTCTGCATCCGGGTCGACACTACCCATGCTTTCTTTTATGCCAACGATGAATATGACGCCCTGCTCCACTCGGCGATAACTGAACCCGCTCCCGGAATGCTGCACTTCTCCGGGACGTACGATCATTCCCGGTTTCCCACCGGCAGCGTATTCACTGTCCGCGACCCCGTGCGCGATGAGGTCGGCGCTTTCCTGGTCGACAGTAAGAATATAGAGTGGAAAAATGTAAGCATGCACTATATGCACGGGTTGGGCATTATTGCCCAATGCTCGGAGAATATCACTATGGACGACGTGCATATCGAACCCGCGCCAGGCAGCGGCCGGATGATCGCATCCTTTGCAGACGGGATGCACTTCTCCAGTTGTAAAGGCCTGGTATCGGTCGATAGTTGCCGCTTCGATGGCTTGCATGACGACGCCATAAACGTACATGGCGTGCACCTCAAAATTATAGGCAAACCCTCGGTTGATCAGTTAATCTTGCGCTTCATGCACCCGCAGACCTATGGCTTTATGACCTGCCACCCCGGCGACTCCGTCGCCTTTGTTCAGCCAAATACCCTCGCTATATATAAATATGCTGTAGTCAAAGCCGCCGGATGGATATCCCCAAGAGAAATTCTCATCACCTTTACCCGGCCGGTTCCCAGGGAAGTCCTGCTCACAGATATAATAGAGAACATTACCTGGACACCCCGGGTCTACATCCGCCATTGCTATGTAACCGGCACTGAAACCCGGGGCTTTCTCATCACTACCCGGCATAAAGCAGTCATTGAGTACAATAGTTTTATTCGTCTCGGCATGTCCGCCATCCTGATCGCCGATGATGGCCTCAGTTGGTATGAGTCCGGCCAGGTCCATGACCTGACCATCCGCCACAATCTATTCCGCGAATGCGGCCATAACCTCCTGCCCGCCAATTATGTTATTACTATTGCACCCGAAAATCATCAACTCACGCAAACCCCGGTTCATTCCAATATCCGCATCACCGGCAACCAATTCATTTGTTACACCCCCGCCGTTCTGACCGCCCGGTCTGTTGACGGGTTGACTTTCTCCGGCAACAGCATCGACCAGGTGCCCTGGTTCCAGTCAGATCGCAGTATCCCTGACGCTAGTATGACCCTCAAAGCCATTGTGCTAACGGCATGCCATCACGTCAAGATCGACCGATGTATTAATTTCCTAAACCGGTAGTGCAGAGCCGCCCCCGAAAAAGTCATCCCACCAATGAAACTAAACCAAATGCCATATATTCCCATTCCCGCGGGAAACGTCAGATAATAACCGGCCGGCAAACCTATGATCCAATAACTAAGAATGCTATAGAATAAAGGATGTTTCAGGTCCTGAATGCTCCGCAGCTTAACCGCCGACATTACCTGAAATGCATTGGAAAATTGAAATACAGCGGCAACCAGTAATAATCGGGCAGATAACAGACACACCCCTTTATCCTGTGTAAACAGCATCGGCAGGCGATTCCTGAGCACGACAAAAGCAATACCACAAACAAAACCAAATACAATAGTAATGAATAAACTGCTTTTTGCGATTTCGGTTACAGCCTTCCATTCCCGCCGGCCCCGGGCATAAGAGATACGGATAAATGTCCCTTGGGCAAACCCTAATATCACCATCAATACGGCATTCGAACAATTGATGGCAATCTGATGCGCCGCCAGCTGAATGGCCCCAATGCTCCCTACCAGTACCCCAGCGACAGCCATGGCAGAAAGTTCAATGGCCAATTGGCAGGAACTCGGAATGCCAATGAACAGCAAATTCAAAATAGCTTTTGGGGAGATCTTCCATTGCCCTTCCTTCGAACGTATATATGGCCTGAAGAAGGGATCGGAAAATATCACGATCAAAAGGGAAAGAAATGTCAGCATCCTGGTGATCAGGGTCGCCAGGCCGGCTCCCGATAACTCTAATCTCGGCGCCCCCCAATGACCATATATAAAAATATAGTTCAATAGAACATTCACCGGTATCGCCACTATGGACAAAGTCATGGCTATCCTGGTCTTTCCTAAACTGTCCGCAAACTGTTTTAATGTCAGGAACAAGATCATGGGTATGAGTGAACAGGCCATGGGAATAAGATAGGGGGTGGCAAGAAAAGCAACCTGATCTTCCTGGGAAAGACGATGTAATAAAGATCGGCACAAAATAATGACCAGAGACCATGACCCGGCAAAAATTGCCGCGAGATATCCACCATTGTACATATAATGAGCAACTTTCCGGGAATCGCCCTCTCCATCTGCAAAGGCAACGCATTGAGATACCCCGATCGTAATGCCGACGCTCATAATAAATGGAACAGTCAGAATATTATTGACTAACGATGCGGCAGCTAACTGACGGTAATCGATCTTTCCCACCATCGCTGCATCGATTATCCCCAGAGAAAACTGTGTCAACTCCCCTATAATGATAGGAAAGGCAAAACGAATGGTTTTATACGCCTCTATTGATATGTTCTGCCTTTCCACCTGACTGGGATCGGATCGAATTGAATGAACAGGAAAATGAAATGACAAACCACTGTATATAAAGGATATAAAGCGATTAATATGGTATAGGGAAGCTCTAGTTTATCATACACTTTCCGCAGGAAAAAAAGATCTTTCAGCCACTTGAACAAAAATAGAATACCGGCAGCCGGCCAGCTGACGACAATCCCCAGCAAGATCAAAGCCGGAAAATAGAGGCCGTTCAGATTAAAGGATAAGATAAAACGCCAGTTCTTTCTGAAAGATCCTGTTAACCATCTTCGCCTTTGCCTCAGTAGATCGGCAAAACTCCTGACCGGGTAGCTTGTGGCCAATATTTCTTTTTGCAGGACACTTCGAAATCCATACCCGGCCTCCGTCACGACACGAAATAATTCATAATCCTCTGTGACCGAAAACGGGATATTTTCATAGCCTCCGACAGACCGGTATACTTCAGCTCGTATACCCATATTGCAGCCAAGGGCAGTGACCGGCTGGCCGGCGTCGCTCTTTTTAGTGCACTCGGCAGCAAAAAACAGCCAGTCAGCATTCTGCAATTGGGCAAATAACGAACGACCGTATAAAGTCACTACACCTGATATCATGTCGATGTCCGGCGTAAAACATTCCACCATCGTCCGTATCCAGCCGGTCCCGACCCGTACATCTGCATCCGTAATAAGGATCAGGTCCCCTTTCGCATAATGCGCCAGCTGCGCCAGCACATTCGCCTTCCCCGGCATACCGGTCCTTTTTTCACTGATAGGTAACAAATGGATCCTGGGATCACTCTTCCTCATTTCATTGACGATAAAGGCCGTGTGATCCTGCGAATCATCATCGCCCACCCAAATCTCAAACCGCTCAGGCAGGAATTCCTGATCCAGCAAAGCCGCCAGGCATGCCCCGATATTCGTCTCCTCATTCCGGGCGGCTACCAACACTGATACCGCCGGTCCGTTATGATACAACATAGTTGCCATAGAATGTCGATTCTTTAATTAAATTCATAGTCGATGTCCCGGGAAATATTAAGCTCCTCTGCAATTTTCTTAAGCCCCGAATAGTCATTGACCAATTTGGAATGCGCCAGTTCCTGCTCGCAATCCGCAATGATCTTATCAGATTTCGGAATATGAAAATAAGAGAGCACTTTTTGCCACGCGGAGTAATCCTGGGCGCAGAAAGCATCCATCGCTTTGGGAAGATATCTTACAAAAAAAGCCCTTTCCCTTTGACCAAAAAATGAGAATACCGCCTTGGCGATTTCAACCAGCAGTGAAGAATGAGCGTATTCGTCTATGTCATGCAATTTACTCACCAAAGCATGCTTGGGCTGCACCCCCTTACTTTTGGATAAAAGAGACAGGTAAGCATTAATACTGGTTTCCGATACGATCCCACAGGCCAATACCATCAGTTTACGCTTCCATTCCTCCGGCTCTTCATTTTGATGCATCAGCAAAAGCCTGTACGTGATCGAATCGGGGATCGCAATCTCTTCTCCAACATTCCGGACCCCCTTCGTCATGAACATCGCATTATAATGCATATAGCTATGAAACCGCTCGTCAATCAGAGACTGATGTACGACGCTTTTCATTTCAAAACTATTCGTACCGTCAAAAGTGTCCTGCAGGATCAAATCAAAGGATGGATTGACGATCTTCTCTTCTGCATGAATAGTACGCGTATTATAGACCATCCATCCCCATGTCAGGATCTTGAATTTCAATTCGCTGTCAACACGCTCAAAATCCGGATGACGCCAGAAAGGGACTAATTCGATCGGATAATCCGGCAACGAAGGATCATAACCCTCATTGCTCTTGAACTCGTCGAAATAACATCCCCGAACGGAAGCCCGTTTTGGCCAGTTTTTCATCAACCGGGAAATAAGTTCCATGTTTATTTCGATGGAACCGGGATCTGTTGTTTCCATAAATGATGATTTATTAGATGATTAAAATTTCAATAGATCAATAATTCTTTTTCGGACAGCAAATGCTCCAGGAAAAGCATTACCCCTTTATCATCGTTTGATGTAGTTACATAATCGGCATACCGCTTAACCTGCATGTTCGCATTGCCCATCGCAACCCCTATCCCGCTTGCCTTGATAAGCTCTAAATCATTGGAGTCATCCCCGAACGCCAGCACCTCGCCTATATGAATATTCAGCAATTCAAGAATGTGCTCAATGGCGGACAACTTTGAAACGCCCCGTGGCATAAATTGGATATACTTGCCGCTATCCGTGATGAGTTCCCGGGTATCCGGGCCTACACTTGACCGGATCTTCTGAATAGGAAAATTCCTCTCTTCCGAAATAATGAGAATCTTATTGGTCGGCTTGGCAACCAGTTCCTCTAAATGGATGCTATTGGCAAAATATTTCTGGCACATATGGCTCCGGGAACGGCTCGTATAGATATCTCCCTGGGATTCCATAGAGAAGAAAAATGAGGGGTATTCATGATGGACTATTCTTATTAACTTATCGGCTGACGGCTTATGCATGTTGATATGAAAGATCATTTCACACCCCTTCATACAAGTAGTTCCATTGGAGAAAATCCAGTAATCATCAGAGAATATCCGGTAAATTTCCTTGGGTATGATCTTTATAGGGCGCGCGGTATTGAAAACAATGGTCATCCCATATTCTTTACACTTCCATAGTAACTTGAGGGATTCCTCATCCACCGTTCCCGCGGAGGTAAGAAGAGTGCCGTCCAGGTCTATGGACAAAAGTTTAATGTTACGTTTCATTGGCTTCTGGTCTAAGGTTATTAATGGTTGAATAATCGGGAAATTCCGATGGCATAATTTACCGGAAGAGAAAATTTATTCTGCATTTCTATTCCCCTGGCAGGATGTGGCTGCTCCTTGTCAGATTTCTCCATGATCCGGAAGATAGTGAACGTCAATACCGCCTCGCTGTTCTCCTCTAATCGAACCGCATTGAATGCACCCTCGAATACTTCGTCAAATGTCGGCAGCGGCGAATAGACAATAGTGGATAAAGGATGACATTTAAACAATGCTTCGATAGATGACAGGCCAAAGCTTTCGTATCTGGAACACAATAAAATGATCCTGGTCCATTCATAAGCCAGCAGATCATATTGTAACCGAAATTGAAACCGGTCTATGAATGTATAGGTGTGTGGAGGCAGCTCGCAGAGATCGTCATATATCCCGGCAAGATATTCAGGGTAGGAAGTCTCTGTCGGGCATACCAGAACGAGGTGCCATTCGAATTGTATCAGCGGATTATGCCGGATGATCGACTTAAAAGACTTGACGATGATATCTATACCCTTCTGGTCCGAACACCGGCCCCAGCTAAACAGCAGTTTCTTTTCAGCCGGTATGGAAAAGGCGGATAAAAATAGTTTGCTTTCCGGAGATGGACCATATCTCACAGAATTAAAATAAATGCCCGAGGGAAAAGGTATCACCTGTTGTTCATTGATACCATAATAATCCCGCAAATGCTGGTAGGTGTAGTTACTGATACACCCTATCTTGTCCCCACGGGCAATGAGGTTGACAATTTTACTCTTCTCAAAGTTGATCCGGTCCGTTTGCCCCGAATCTGCGAACAGGGTACCCAGGCTATGTGGAATCCAGCAAACTTGTATATTCCCGGCCGGAAGATAGGCAGATACATTCACGAACAAGGTATCGTGTACAAGCATATACACCTTCTCGTATGCAACCGCAAGCGCAATCACATTCTGAGCAAGGCTTTTACAGCAGCTTTCCCAGGCTTCACCGGAAGAAAATAGCTCCGTCCCTTTCCAGATCTCGTTTAAACTTCGGCCTGAACTTATATTTTCAAGTGGAATGACCCGTCCCTTATTCCTTGCACAGGCGCCTGCCACCACGGCGGCAGCCGTTGTATTAAAATCAGGGCTCTCTTTATTGACCCGGGGGCACATCGCATAAAGACTGGTATCAGGTTCGCCCAGATCCCGTCTGATCTCGTCGAAAGCTTCAAAAAAGAAGTTGACAACGATACCAACGCCCGTTTGCAAAGACAAAACCCCATCGGCCGCAGCAATAATTATAGCGATCTTTTTTTTCATGGATCAGGTTGCAGATGTTGAGCCGGGTTTAGCCGGGAAAGCTATTGATCGTATCGATAATATAGGCCAGTTCCTCTTCCGTATAGCCGATATGTACCGCAACAGTCGTCATTGAACTCAATACCCTTTCGGTATTGGGACAAAAGGCTATATACTCCTCTAATATCGGATAGCCATATAGAGGCTTTATAGCATACTTCCCGATATCGGACGGAATGCCCTTATCCTCCATATACTGCGCTAAACCTTTCCTTCCATCTTTTGTATAAAACACCAGCCGTTGATAACTGGGCAGGCTTCCGGGCAGCACCGGTAACAGTGCAATGTTCGGATGGGAAATGCCTTCCGTGATCTTACGGCTGTTATTTCGTCTTAAAGAAAGATTGCACTCCACCTTATCAATGCCTGAGATTCCCGCTTCTGCCTGTAAATGGCTGAGTTTATAATTCAATCCAAAGTCATGGCCGTTCAGGTTGCCCATCCGTGTGTAAAGCAGGGCTTGTTCATAGTAGCCTTCCTGGTCAGTGAGCAGAAATCCACCTTCGCCGGTTGAAAAGATCTTATTCTTTTGTGTGCTGTAACAAGCGATATCACAATATGCCGACAGCGATTTACCGTTCCTCATGGTACCTGTGCAGTGAGCCAGGTCGAAAACAAGAGGAATCCCCCTTTCTCCCGCCCATTCCTGTATTTCTTCCGCAGGCGTTGGATAACCCCACATGGGGACATCGACGATGGCCTTTGTCCGTTCGGTAACTTTTTCTGCGAGACCCGCCGGATCCAGGCTGAAATTATCATGCCGGATGTCGGAAAAGACTAATGTAGCACCGCTGGCTAAAATGGGATAAGCAGTGCATAAAGGCGCTGCAGGAGAAGTGATGACTTCCTCCGGAGACTTAATCTCCAGAACTTTCATGGCTGCTATTAACGCGGCCGTTCCGGAAGAGACAGCCAGGCAATAGGCAGCGCCAAAGTAGGTCTTCAGTTTACGCTCATACTCGCGAATAATGTAATTCTCCCTCCCTTCACCGCCTTCAGTTTTAACGGATATCTCATGCTTCATATACGGTAAGTTTAGATTCATTTTGCCGATGTCTGCCTAACGCACTGCTTATCTTATCCAACGCCTCGTAAACAGGCAGCAGATCCGAAAAAGAATGCCTATAGTCCCGGTTATACAGGATATTTTGGAAGAAAGCTTCCAACTCGCCAATATACCCTGCTTTCGAATACCCTGACTTCAACGGGCTGGGAGTATATACTGTACTGCAATACTTTGATTTAAGGTCAAAAGGCACAGGCATATCCTTCCTGGTAACTTCTATCGTACCCAGGTCTTTCACCGTAATCGTAGTACCCGCTCTGCTAATGATCTCTATAGTATGCTTGAACCGGGGGTAAAAAGTACCGCTCTTAAGACACCCTATAATATTATTTTCAAATTCTATCATGACCTGTATGAATAATGGAGAGTGCGATCTTGAAGAGTATACATGAATAGAATTGTATCTTCCCCCGAATGACAACAGGTAATCCAACGGGTGAATCAATTGCGCAAGCAAAAAGGAATCCATCACCGAATCGAGATTCCAAAGGACAGTAGTAGGCTTGCTGCTGACATGCTCCACCGATATGAAAGCGGGCTCATCGAAGTCATCACTCTGCATGATCTCATGAATGATCTTGTTAGAGTCAGTATAACTGAAATTCATTCCTACACCGGCTCTCAATGATTTCGAAGATGCCAGCGCAACCAGTTCCTTTAATTGGGTTATGTTATTGACAGGCGGCTTTTCGACAAATACATGGAGCCCGTTTTCCAGGGCATATTTCGCCACTTCATAATGTACGTCCGGAAAAGAACACACCACCACAGCATCCAGACCTTCATTGTCAATCATGCTCCTGTAATCAATATAAGAATGCGCTATCCCATTCTTCCGGCCAATGGAATTCAACTTATTTTCATTGATGTCGCAAATGGCTATGAGATTGGCATAGGAGGATAAAAATAAACTGGGTAAAAGGTTATCGACACTTTGTTCCCCCAATCCGACTAAGCCTACCTTTATTTTTTCGGGTTTCATAATTTTGCTCTAAGGTTTGTGTTTAGTACATTGCTTTTTCGTTCGCCAACCTGGCTTGGAACAAGGAATCCATCTTGCGTTGTATGTCGCGAATGACGGCCTTCGTACCGTCAAAAAGGTCCATTTCCCAGACTTTAGACAGGGGTATCCACTGCACGCCGCTGGTTTCGCGATAATTCACTTCCAGAGTTTTCCGGATAGCCACACCCACATATACACAGTCGATATGGATATGCTGCTCCTGTTCAGCCGAGGCCGGTATTGTCTGCTCGAAGACATATTCCGGAGGCATGACCCATACACTATCCTTGTTTTTCAATTCCCTATGGATAAAAGAGATAACCTCTATGGCCACACCTGTCTCCTCCTTCACTTCACGGACGGCGCATTCCATCGGATTTTCTGAACGCTCTACATGGCCTCCCGGCACCATCCATTTGTTGAATTTGCGATGAAATACAAAAAGGATCTCCGGTTCGGTCGTCAGTTGATCGATCACAACCACACTCGTTGAAAACTGTTTAATCATGATTGACTTCTTTAATAATAAAGGTGAAATATTCCATATCTTCCTGGGAAATAGCTTCATGCACCGGCACAGTAAAGACAGATTGCATGAGCTTTTCGGCATTTAGACATCGTTTTACGTATGTCGCAAACAACGGCATCTCATATAGTGGACGATATTGGTATCGCAGCGGGTCGGAAATCACGCCATTATTCCGCAAGGCCAATTCGATCTTTAATCTCAGAGCAGGGTCGGCCAGAAACACAATGGAATAATAGTTACTGACGCTGCCGGCCCTTGTCCGTAACTCCACAATGCCCTTGCACAAATCGGACATCCTTGACTCCATAAACCTGGCGTTTTCCCTCCTTCTTGCGATTTTTTCATTCAACTTCGCCAATTGCGTTATTCCCAAAGCAGCATTGATAGCACTTAACTTGAAATTCAGACCAAAATAATAGCCATATGCACCACGAATGCCCGGGTCAACATCCCCGCTTCGCGCCACCTCGCCGAATGACCTGATCTCCAGCAATTTTTCATAGTCATCCTTTTCTTTGATTAAGATAAATCCGCCTTCCCCGGTGGCAATCAATTTTCTTTCATGTGTGCTGAAAACAGCGTAATCCCCCGCCGTGCCCAGTGGCCTGCCCCCTGAGAGGGTGCCGTGACAATGTGAATTATCTTCTAATACCTTAATGCCGTATGACTGGCAGTACCCGGCAATCTCTTCAATATTATTTGCATAACCCCACATCGGAACATTGATCAACAACCTTGTTCTCGCAGTCCTTTTCCTGTGCAAGTCCTCCAGGGAAAGATTAAAACTATCAGGTTCAGTATCGACAAATACGGGCGTTGCGCCTACCGCGATAATAGGTAAAATACACATGACAGGAGCAGTAGGCGGAATCAGCACCTCGTCCCCTTCCTGAATTTTTTCGAGGATCAGAATCATGTGTATGCCGGCGGTCCCGTTGCTGCAACATATGGCGTAAGGTGACTGAAAGAAAGATCTCAGCAATCGCTCATACCTTTCCACGGAAGGCCCCTTGCCCGAGATGCTGGCTTCTTCAAGTGCCGACCCGACCGCCAGAATATCAGTCTGATCGATATTGACATGACAGTTTTGATATATCTTCATCGTATATGTTTTTAGGTTTACATTATTCGACACGAGCCTTCTCCTCCGGTAAATCCGGTCGCCTTACCGGTTTTTCGGCTGGGTGTGAAGAACCGAATTTATACGTATAGCCGATTTTCAGAGTAGGATGGCTGAAAGAGAACCCATTCCGGATATCATATCCATTTGCCTGGACAAGTGAAGTGTATTTCAGCGTATTTAAAATATCATTGTAGTTCAGCCGTATGGTCGATCGGCCAAAGACCTTCTGCGCACCGAAATTCAGACCACCCACCGCTTGCAGTTGTGAAGTTCCCGATAACATGGCCGAATTATAAAACCCCGTAACCTCCAACGAATAATTCGCCGGCAGTTTGACGGATTGCGTACTTGAAATCTGCAGGCTCCATTTGTCCAGCATTTCATTATGCTCGAAAACACCGGCATCTACTTCCTGCCAAAGCCCGCTCATCGTGTTCTGAGAAGACCAGAACCGACAAATCCTGACCGGCAGTATTATTGTACTATTGAAACTCCTGATCGTGCCAAGGTTCTCCGGTTTGATCAATTCTATATTGCTGCCTGTGTCGACGCTGATCTGGAATTTTGTCAGCGCATTCTTTTCACTTGTAAAGGAAGACGAAATGGATAAAGGCCCGATAGTATAATCGATGGTGAAAGAATTGCTCGTTGACGGCTGTACCGCCGGATTCCCGGAGAACAACGTATACGGATCGATGAACAGGAAAAATGGAGCGATGTCTGTAAACGAGGGCCTGTTGATTCGTTTCACGTATGAAAACCCGATCGAGCTATGCTGACCCAGCTTGGTATTGAAGATCAGGCTGGGAAACCAGTTACCATACCGCATTCGTGAATCGCCGTCCAAATTCAGATCGAAGTCCGTATATTCATAACGTAACCCGCCTTTGATGGTCGTCTTGTCTTTTATATTGTAATTAACTTCGCCATACCCGGCGAAAATAACTTCCTTTAATTTTGAATCTGAAGTCAGCGAACTGTCGATAACCCATTGTCGCTGGGACATTGAGCTCACCGCGACATCATTCGTGAGATTGGATACGGATGATTTTGCCCCCGCTTGCATCTTCCACGCCTTGCCCGAAAAAATAGTATAATCAGCTTTGGCAACAAAAATACCGATAGGCGTCGATTTGGAACTCCGGCTCAATTGACCAAATAGGAAATTCTTCTCATCGTCATAATAATTCTCAGTATAACTGACCGGGTTGCTGTTCTTATACGACAGGTAATCGACCGACGCCGACAAAACGCTCTTGTTACGAAATGAATGCTGAAAGTTGCCGTTTGCGCCGTAGTGATCCCATTGATTGATCTCGTGGTTGGAAATTTGCAGTAGGGTATCCGCACGTAAGACACTGATGGTAGAAGTATTCAGGGCATTCATGTCCCACTTGTTGTTGTATCCCGTCAGCATTATACCTATATAGGTATCCTTCCCCGGCTGATAATCTGCTCCTACCTGAATATTATGGTTTCGCTGAACCGGGGTCCTCTCGCTATTGGTGGAGACAGAAAAGGCCTGACTGTTGCCCTCCTCTTCCCTTGAGTTAAAAGACAGCTGCCGCTGACTGTTACGGGAAAACGAATAACTCCCGAACACCCCTAACTTGCCGCTTGTATAGGCAACGTCTCCGTTGACATTCTCCAGGCTCCCCGCCCCATATCCTAGTCCCGCACTGACATTACCACTGAGACCCTCGTTTTTATTCTTTTTAAGTACGATGTTAATAAAGCCGGCGTTCCCTTCAGCATCCAACGACGCAGACGGATTAGTAATGATTTCGACCTTTTCTACATTTACCGCATTCATACCGGCCAACCATTGAAACAGCGCGTCCACCGGCATATAATTCCGCCTGCCATTGATCATCACCAGTGCATCTGATTTACCCTTAATGGATAGGGTATTATTTTGTTGGTTTACCGTCACCGTAGGAAGGCGTTCCAGCAATTCAAGCACGGAAGAACCCGCGGCAACAGGGCTGTTCTTAAGATTTACTACCAACATTCCATCCTTTTGCTCCGTTCCTTTTTCCCTGGCAGTGACGGTATACTGGTCTAGCTGAATAGTACGGGTCGCCAGTACTAAAGATCCTACGTTGATATGATCCCCCGATCTGACGACCGAAAAAGATGGCCAACTCCTGGTTTCATGCCCAACGCAGCCTATCTGTAGAAAATAGGTTCCTGCCGTATGGGCTTTCAACAGAAATTCACCCAGGGTATCCGTCGTGGCGACCTGTACAACGGCTGAATCCTTTACCTGGTACAATATAACAGTGGCGCCGGCAATAAGCGATGAATCAGTTCCGGTAACCTTTCCGCGAACCGAGAATTGCGCCATGGACGAAGTCGCAATGAAAAGAAGGAACACAGATAAGACGGATAGAAGATAAGGTCTCATGACGCAGGTTCGAATAGTTAATAATGTTAGCTTTGATCAGATCATAAGATCTTTACTCTGATCATTCCCTGACCGCCACATCTCAATACCGACTGACAAGCGCAACAGCAGCCACCTGCTGCCGGGGAATACAGGCCGGATCCCCTGACAGCTTCCATTCCTACTATGTCTCCGTCTTGCATAACATACTCGACTCCCGTTTCGATCTTCACCAGGCAGGTTTTGCAGACACCATTACCTCCGCACAAGCAAGATATATCGATGTCATGCCCCAGCGCGATATCCAGGAGACTTGTTCCCGAACAAACATTTTCGATGACCATTTCCTCCTGCTCAGGGGTTTCGAATACGACGGTATACATATGGGGAGTTATTATTAGTATTATATTTTTTTATAATGTCTTAGGTACTACGCTTGTATAACAATCGACTTTACACCCGGATAACTGCCCCTCCCGTTTCTGGTAAATCAATTAATTTGCACTAAAGCTAGTAATTATTATCAACATAACGTCATTTATACGTTAAGATAACGTTATAGTGACGTTATTAAAATAGACGTGAGATTAATTATGATAAAATTCAAAATCGCAATCGACTGTATCGTATTTGCTTATGAAAACCTTTCGAATGAGTTGAAAGTATTGCTGATTAATCGCAACAACGAGCCTGCAAAAGGGGAATGGGCCCTTCCGGGAGGCTTCGTTAAGCAAACGGAAGAGTTTGTTACGACAGCGAAAAGGAAACTGATCGAAGAAACCGGCGCTACGCGGCTCTACCTGGAACAGTTGCAGGCATATAGTCTGACCGATCCCTCCCCCGACAACCGGATCGCCTCGGTTGCATTTTATTCGCTGATAAAAATGGAGGATTTTTCACCGCTACAGGCAAATAATCACATTTATAAATGGGTAAATATTAAAAAAGTCACCAAATTACCATTCGACCATACCACAAAAATCAATGACGCTATCCAGCGTATCAAGGAGAAGATCCATACAAAACCAATCATTTTCGATCTGTTGCCCAAAAAGTTCACCATCAATCAATTACAAAAAATTTACGAAGAGATTTATGATATTCAATTGGACAACAGGAATTTCAGAAGGAAAGCGAAAAGCCTGCCCTACCTGGAGCCATTAAATGAAGTGGAGGAAAATGTCTCCCGAAGACCGGGCGAGTTATACAAGTTCAATAAACATAACTATGAAAAGAGCATTCAAATTACCGGCCTGATCGCGTAACTATAAACCTTTACCGGGAACCGGCAACCCCTGACGTATATCCCCCGTTTGTATTTTTAGCCCACCTGCAAAGATTTCCTATTTCTTGCCGCTTTAGTCATCATTAATCCTGAAAAGGGTTCAACTGTGATTTTTATGAAAAAAACGGTATGGTTATTCCTATGCCTGCATAGTGGCTTATGCCTGCTCGCCCAACAAGATCTCGGGATACAAAACAGCAATTATGCCGGTATCCGGGGCGCCCTCCTGAATCCAGGTTCAATAGCTGATTCAAGACTAAAATGGGACGTGAATATCCTATCCGGGGATGTGGTTTTTGCCAATACATTCCTGTATGCCCCTAAAAGTGCCGTACCTTTTTTGGGGTTTAAAAAGGTCATTGAAGGAAGCATCCATGAAAACCTGTTCGACACCCATTTTGACCCCCAAAATCCCAATAAGTTATATAACCTGACGCTATCCACAGAAATACTTGGCCCCTCCTTTTTTGTCAAAGTGGCAAAAAAACACGAGATCGGATTAACCATTGCCGCACGAGCCTCTGGCAATGTCCGTAATATTACCGGCAACGTCGGCCAGAACGCATTCGACTACTTCCTGAACAGCAACAACTGGAATACGACCTTCCAGGACCAGTCGGCGAGGGTCAATGCCATGGCCTGGCTGGAATATGGATTGCACTATGCTACGGTCATTTCCGATCGCGGAGGGAATGAAATCAAGGGAGGCATCAGCCTCAATTATCTACAGGGTGTCGGAGCCATCTATGCGAAGAATACAAATGTGACCTATAAAGTCGTCGACACGACTGCCATGGTTTTTTCGAATACTACACTGGACTATGGCCGTACCGATTTCGACGATCTGAAGAACCTGCACGATCGGAGGCACGGTCATGGCTTCGGCGCCGATCTGGGCGTGACCTTCCTCCATTTTAACACGGATGAGGACAAAGGGAAAGACAACTATCTCTACAGGATTGGGATCTCTTTGCTCGACCTGGGGAAGATCAATTTCAACCGCAATACCGGTTCCTACCACTTGGCTGCAGCGTCCGCCGTTTTCAATAACTGGCACGAGGCCAGCTTTACCAATAACAAGCAACTGGACCAGACCCTAAGCGCCGTCTTCTATAATGGCGATTCGTCACATTCCCAGACTGGCACTTCTTTTCATATGGCCATGCCTGCCGCCCTCAGCATCCAGGCAGATTGGCATATTGACCAGCATTTCTTCGCCGCTCTTACTATCGTCAAGGGTTTTGGGCATGGGGACAACGTAGGAGTCGTCAGCCCGGATGTATATGGATTGACACCACGCTACGAGACGCAATGGTTCGAGGTAAGCCTCCCCATGTCCCTGATATACTATAATCATTGGCAATCGAGAATGGGGGTTGCTGTGAGAATTTGGTATTTCTTCTTCGGCGGCGATGCGCTGGGCGGCCTGGCAAAGATCAACAACCTGCAGCAGGCAGATGTTTATGCAGGTATTCACTATTTTGTGCTGGAAAAATCAAAGCACACCGTCAATAACTTCTAAAAAGATGACTATGAAAGTAAGACAGCTTATCATGCAATCGATGATTATCGCAGGGCTCAGCCTTGCGGGCGCCTGGAATGTAGACAGCGCCAATGCTAAAGTAGCATTTGCTGTCAAAGGCCCTTTTGGTACAGTCAATGGCACCTTTTCCGGGCTGAAGGCCACTATTCGATTCGACGACAAAGATCTTGCCGGCAGCAGTGTAAAGGCCAGTATCGACGCCAATACCGTCAGCACGGGGGTCGGCCTGCGCAATCACCATCTCAAAACAGAAGAACAATACCTGAACACGGATAAATATCCACAGATCACTTTTCAATCGAAGAAGATAGAAAAGGCCGCCGACGGCTTTAAGGCCATCGGCGATCTCACGCTGAAGGATGTAACCAAACCCGTAGAGATCCCCTTCACGTTTACGCCGAATGGCGGTGTCGGAGAATTCAAGGGACAGTTCACGATCAAACGGGAAGACTACAATATCGGAAAGACAGGTGGAACAATAGGCGATATGATTACCATTACACTCGACGTACCGGTTAAAAAATAGAACCCTCAGCGATTCGCTCCGCCGCCACTGGCCACCAGCGATCCGATCATAAGCTCGAGCATTCGCTGGGCCTTGGGGCTTTGGATCATAAAATCGGAAAAGATAATGCGGCCGTCGCGGTCGATCAGGTAATTAGACGGCTCCCCCCTGACATGATAGGCCTTCTGGGTCATCTGGTCCTTGTCACGAAGCGGGGTGAAGCTATACCCGCTGGATTGCATAAAAGGCAACACATAGGGATCCTGGCCCGGCACCACATTAATACCGACATAGGCGATATCCTGGCCTTTGAATTTCTTCAACACCTCCTGGAAATGCGGGAATTCACCACGGCAAGGCCCGCAGCCGGGAAACCAAAAGGTCAGCAACACCACTTTTCCGCGATAGTCTTTCAGGGAAACCGAATGCCCGGTCTGATAAGCATATAAGTCAAACACCGGAGCTTCCCTGGAAGCAGTCATCCGATTATGCGCAACGGCATCATCCACCCAGGCGGCATCCTTGGCCATTTTCACCGCATATTTCACCATTACAGTATGACCCTCGTCCGAAGGCTCCTTTGCGTAAAAGACCAGCAGTGAATCGAAAGCCGCCTTCGTATTGCCGGTGGCGTCCATCGCCTTCGCCTTCAGGAGAACGATCATCTCCCGGCTGTTGGAATATTTGCTGGGATGAACCGAAGCCAGCGCTGTCACCGCATCGGCAGGATGGTTCTTCTCCAGAGCCGTGTTCGCGTCAATGACCTTCCCCACCATTTCCAGATTCTGCTGCCATTCCTTTTTTGAATAGTCCTCGGTCGCGAGGGGCTGCATTTCCCGTGCCAGGGCCTGCGCCTGCGCGGGATCCTTCTCTATCAGCAGATCAAAATAGCCGCTCATGCCCGAGGCCGACCAGCTGAATTTTGCCGGGGGATATTTCTCCTTCAGCATCTTGAAAATGTCCTCTTTGTCTTTAGTATCGGCGGATCGGTAGGCCAGCCAATACAACATCTGTGCGCCGCGTTCGCTGTCGGTGAACTTGTTGGCGACATCAAAGCTCATCTGCCGGTATTTGGCGAAATCGATGCGCTCCATCGCAAAGGCATAATAAGCCGCATAGTCAGGATTTGACGGATCGGCCTCGGTGGCCTTTTTAAGATAGCCGTCGGATCCATCGAAATCACCCCAGCGTTGCGCATCGATCGAAAGGTCCTCCCAGGCTTCCCCCATTTTGGGGTCGAGCGCCACGGCTTTGAGCAGGTAGGGTTTGGCGTCAGGGCTTTCCGCATTGGCGAAGGCATGGCCGAGCGCAAAAGGCACGGCCGCCAGGTTAGGCCAACGTTTCATCCATTCTTCGTACTGTGGTTTCAGCAGGCTCAGGACTGAATCGTAGTTGTTAAAATTGACGCCGGGGGTATTCTTCCGAAACGCGTCGATAAACCGTTGATGAAGCGCAAGACTATCCGGGCGCGCTTCCACGGCGGCGCGGAGATCGGCCACCGAATCGACAGGCATCCGGCCAATGCCCGGGTACGGGCCACCATGTTCCCGCGCAAACAGCACAGGCGAGATCAATATCATCAGTGCCAGGAGGAAGTTATTTTTCATATCTGTTATTTTTATTGTGGTTATGTTTTCTTCAATGTTATTGGAGTACTTCAGCCAATTTCTTTTCCAGTGCCGTACCCCGCAAGTTTTTCGCGATGATCGTACCGGAAGTGTCGACAAGGAAGTTGGCGGGTATTCCCTGGATGCCGTATTGCTGCGAGACCTCGTTCTTCCAGCCTTTCAGATCGGAGACCTGGGTCCACGGCATCCCGTCTTTCACCACGGCCTGCCGCCATTGGGCACTGTCTTGGTCGAGGGATACGCCAAGTACGACGAAATTTTTCGCTTTGAAACGGTTATAGGCCTTGAGGACGTTGGGATTTTCTGCGCGGCAGGGCCCGCACCAGCTGGCCCAGAAGTCGAGCAGAACGTACCTGCCTTTACGATAGTCGGCAAAGCGGACTTGCTGCCCTTTCAAATCGTTTTGGGTGAAGTCCATGATCCTGGCGCCTACTTCGCGGCGTTTCATGATCGCCAGGTATTTTTCGAGGTGTTGCCCCGAGGCAGAATTCCGGATAACGGTGTCCAGCCCTTCGAACAATGATTCCAGCTCGGGATAGCTGCCCGAGTACGTCATGGATTGGATCTGGTACAAGCATATGGGGCTTGCGGGATGCGTATGGATAAAAGCCCTCGTTGCCTGCTTACTCAACACTCCTAATGAATCGAGCTTCGCTTCCACGATGGCCAGCCTGGCGGTATCCTTTGCCTTGTCGGCCGCACCGTAGGCAACGTACTGAGAATCGATCTGATCCGTAATCGGCCGCATCGATGCCGTCAGACTGTCTTGCATAGCCTGTGTAGCCGATCCGGTGATGCGTACTTTGTCGAGGGAGTCGGCCTTCCCTTCGATCCGGATGTCGGCGTTCTCGAGGTAAAAGGGGATGTACTGCTCTTTAGTGGTGATATAGACCTGCGCAGGCATGGGCAATTCTCCGGTGAATTGAAATTGGCCTGCTTTCACGACCGCAGAATCGCGGACAGTGGAATCACCCACCTGGCGCTGCAAATAAACCAGGGTATCTTTAAGCCCTCTGATATCTCCGGTTACGGTATACTTGTCCGTAACCCGCTGCCGGCAGCCGCACAGGGCAAGACCCAGGAACAGGCCATATTGAAGCTTCATCTCTTTTGGTTTTTAGTTATGATTTATTTATAGATCTCCGACAATTTTTTCTCGAGGTCTGCTCCATGCAAATCCCTGGCGACAATCTTCCCATCGGGTCCGACGATAAAGTTCTGGGGTATCGCCTCCACCTGGTACGACTTGGCCACCGCGTTCTTGAGCAGTCCGGTAAAATCACAGACCTGCGCCCAGGACAAGCCATCGTCCCGGATGGCCTTTGGCCAGGCCTCCCTGGTAGAGGCAACGTCCATGGATACCCCAAGAATATTAAACCCCTTGTCCTTATACGCCTGGTACGCCTTCACCACATTCGGACTTTCCGCCCGGCAGGGCCCGCACCAGCTGGCCCAAAAATCGACCATCACATACTTACCCCGGAAATCATGCAGGGACACCGGTTTACCCGCCGTGTCCGGCAGCGTGAAATCGGGCGCCATAGCGCCCACGGATACCGCTCTTAGCTTCTCGAGGTCTGCTGCGTATTTAATCCCCAGGGGTGTGGCCCTCACTTCGGGACTTAGCGACCGGAAGAGCGGCTCTACCACGCCTATCTGAGGTACATACCCTCCGTATTTCTGAATGCAGAACAGGCTCATAAGGTGGCCCGGATGGGCTTTTGCAAAAGTCAGATAGACCGCGCCGATAGGAGCCTCCAGCGAGTCGTTCTCCCGGACGAGGGCCTTTTTCCGGGCCGAATCGGCCGCCGGATACGCCAGACGCACGGCCAGGCGTTCCGCCTCCAACGGCTTCAGCGACTGTTTGATCTCGGCGTAGTCCGCATTGAGTTGGCCGCCGTCTACCCGCGCGTTAGCCAGGGAATCCGGGCTGGTCACGGTAACGGTTCCCGGCTCCAGATACAGCCTGATCGATTGGCCGCCCATCATTCCCTTCCCGTCGGATCTGATGACCAGCAAGGCATTTATAGGATAGGGGATCGAGCCTTTGAATTCAAACGACCCGTCCTTTATGATGACGGAATCCCTTTTGGACGCCCCCGCCATGTCCAGCAGGTAGAGCAGGTAGGCTTTTGCCGGGGCGGAGTAGTTTCCGACCTTGCCCGTCAGCGTATAATCCTGGGCCTTGGTATACTCCTGAGCCTTTGCCGTATACAGCGTACACGCGCCCGCGATAAATAAAATGATCCATTTCATATATTGTATTCTTTTAGTTCCAGCCCGGATTTTGCGTCAGCACCTGACCCGCCGGATACTTAGTCAGCTCTGCCAGCGGAATGGGAAAGAGGTACATCTTCGAATCGAAATACCGCTGTTGCACCAGCACCCGCTGATATTGATGTACGTTGCCGGCATGGGTCACTTCCATCCCGTAGATCGCCGCACCCATCAGCTGTGGCCCCATTCCCCACCGGCGGATATCTTCAAAGCGCTCTCCTTCAAAGGCCAGTTCCACGGTACGCTCACGGACATAGGCATCCCACGTCATCTGACCGACGGCGATATCCGGCATGTTCACGCCAGTCCGCTCCCGCAGCAGATTGACGTATGTTCGCGCCTCTTCCGCGTTGCCCAGCTGTAGCTCACATTCCGCATAATCGAGATAGATCTCCGCCAGCCGCAGGATGATGCAGTTCTGATAGTTGGTATTATTGCCATAGAACAGGTAGTTGGGATTCAGGAATTTCCGCAGCATATAGCCGGTCGAGCTTTCGTCGCCGATCGGGTTGTAGAATGAGCCGGCAGTCATATCCATGATATTCCCTATCCAGACGGAGGAGTCATAGAGGATCGATGCTGCCAGCCGGGGATCGCGATTGGCATAAGGATGGGTCGAGTCGTATAACGGCGACTGCGTATAGGGCAGCCCGTCGGTCATCTCGTATTGGTCGACGAGGTTTTGCGTGGGGCAATCCTGCAGTCCGAAATAGCCGCTAAAGAAGGAGGTGTTTTCGCTCAGGTCCACATTATTGACCTGGCCGGACAGATCCCCGCCGTATTCTTTATTGAAGATGACTTCGGAATTGTCATCGTTCTGCGGGTAGAACATCCCTTCGTAATCCGGGAACAACTGGTAGACGCCCAGGTTCATCACTGCCTGCGCCGCCGCGGCCGCATCGGCATACCGTTTCTGATTCAGCAGGAGCCGGCATTCCATGCCCAAAGCTGCGCCTTTCGTTGCCCTGCCGATATTCTGTGACGTGGAATATTGCAGCGGCAGGACCGAGACGGCGGCATCATAGTCTGCGAGGATAAAGGCGATACAGGAGTCGTTGGAGGCGCGTTGCGCGTAAAGGCCGTTATTCCCGATACCCAGTACCGTGTCGATGATCGGGAACGTACCGAACAAGGAATAAAGGAACTGGTAATTGTAGGCCCGGAGAAAGCGGACCTCTCCGGTGAGCTGCGTCTTGGTGGCGGCGCTCAAAGGCATCGTGCTCAGGTGGGACAGGAACAGATTGCAGTTGCGGACATTCACATACACCCCGCTAGGCGTGGCGCTGCCAGCCCAATAGCCGTCAAAGAGATTGGAGGCGGCGGTATACTGACCTGTGTTGACAAGGTTGTCGGTAAGATAAGAGCCCGGGTTGTTAAGCTTGGATTCATCCGTTATCGACGCCAGTAGACCGCTATAACTAATAAAATCATAATTGCTGATGATATTGCCGTAGATATTATCGACGAAGCGGGTGATCAGCGAACTGTCTTGCCAAACGTTGGCGTCGCTGTACTGGGTCAACGGGGCATTGTCCAGGAAATGCTTCTGGCAGGCGCTGGCGGCCAACAACACGATGACGGGGAAAATGATATAGATCCGAATCTTTTTCATACTGTAGAGTTTGGCTTTTAGAATTGCAGCGTTGCGCCCGCGGTAAAGGATTTTAATAATGGGTTACTGAGACCTCCCAACGGGTTAGTGATGTTCATCGCCTCCGGGTCGTACCACCTGAATTTGCTAAAAGTCAGGAGATTGTTGCCCGACAGGGCGATGCGGATATTCTTGAATGCGCCGTTGATCAGCTTACGCGGGAAATTATAGGCCAGTTCGAGATTCTTTAGCCGCATATAGGAGTCATTCACCACCCAATAGTTAGATTGCTGCACGTTCTCCTGGTAATTGACCCACAATCGGGGGAAGGAGGCATTAGTATGGGTCGGTGTCCAGCGATCAAGCAGCCAGTTCGCGGCGGGGATCACGTTGTAATTCGCCGTTTCATTATAACCCGTCACATCCGCCGTTCCCTGCAGCAGCACATTGCACTCGATACCTGCGAATCTGGCGCCGAACCGAATGCCGTACTGAACCCCGGGGAAGAACTTTTTCCCGATGACGACCTGGTCGTTGGCCGTGATCGCGCCATCCTTGTCCACATCCACATACCTGATATCACCAGGGGCTGTCGTCGGAAACAGCGGCGTGGGGCCAGCGGTAACCTCCTGGCTGGTCTGGTATAAACCGGCGGATTTATATCCGAGGTAGGGGCCCGAAGGGTAGTATTGCGGGTACGGGCTATTGAAGAACCCGCCGGCCGAGGTACCGGTGATCTTCTGCCAGGCAGGGGTGCTTTGCGATTCCGGATAGTAGACGATCTTGTTGTGATTGAAGCTGATATTCCCCTCGACAAAGTAGGATACCTTGCCAATCCGGTTGTGGTGACCAATGGCGATCTCGAAGCCGCTGTTATCGACGATCCCATCATTAAAGTCAGGAAGGGTCGCACCGATCACGCCGGGTACCTGCAGATTAGGCGGGGCGAGGATGTCCTTCGTACGTTTGTGAAAATAGTCCGCCTCCAGCGTGATAAGGTCCTGTTTAAAATGCGCTTCCAGACCTACATCGGTCATGACCGCGCGTTCCCAGGTAAAATTGGGGTTGGCCAGGACACCGGGTTGGAGCGACTGATAGAAGGTGGGGTTGGAGCCGCCGAACGTATACCCGCCGCCGGTATATTGGGAACCCACCAATGAATAGGAGGTCAGGAACTGATAGGGCGCCACCTGGTCATTCCCGAGCTCGCCCCAGGAACCCCTGAGCTTCAGGAAATCCAGGTTGCCTGCTTTAAAGAAGGGTTCTTTGGAGATCACCCAGCCGCCGGAGATGGCGGGAAAGAAGCCAAAGCGGTGACCCGGCGGGAAGATATCCGATCCGTCGTCACGGAAACTGAATTCCAGCAGGTAACGGGAATTGTAGTCATAGGTAAACCGGCCGACGACCCCTTGCCGCGTGGACAGGGTGCCACTCCCGCTGTTGGACTCTTGAGAGGGATCGCCCAGGCTAAGCTGCGGCAGCGAGGCCGATACGAAATTCTGACGGCCGGCTGCAAAAAGGTCGGTCGTCGCCTTTGTCTGCGTATACAGGGCCAGCGCCGAAATATGGTTTACGCCGAATGCCGCCGTATAACGCAACGAACCTTCCAGCGTCAGCGATGCCGATTGGGTAAACGTCTCATTGAGATAGGGCGCCACGGGATAGGAAGGGATCTGGGTATAGTTGTCAAAGCTGTCGACCTCATATTGGTCATAGGGTTTGGCAAATTGTTTTCCGAATACGTATCCCTTGTCATAAGCCCCCGTGCCAAGCATACTCAACCCCTTGATCCAGGGGATATCCCATTGCAGGTTCATCGTCGTGTTCAGGGTATTGTTCCAGGTCGTATTGAACCCCGTCACCCCACGCGACTGGAGATACGAGTTTCCGCGTTGCTCCGGGACATAGGCGTAGTCGCCGTTGGTGAATTGGTTGACCCTCGTGGGTGGCGTGATCAGAGCCTGCTCGAATACATAGTCCAGGCCGTATACCCCTTCCCCGTTGGTAGTGCTGAAGACGCCGCCGAGGTTCAGGTTGACCTTCAGGTTGTGGGTGATATTCGCCTCGAGATTGCTCCGGAGGTTCCAGCGCTTGTAATATTCCACGGGCACAAAACCGCCGTTAGTGACATAGCCTCCGGACAAAAAATATTTTACATTGTCCGTACCGCCGGAGGCGGACAGATTGTAGCTGGATTGCAGGAGATGCGAGGCAGAGAGCGTTTTAATCCAGTTGGTGCTGGGATAGTGGTTCGGGTCGGTGCCGCTCTTATACAGATCCACCTGCGCCGGGGTATAACCCTCGCCAAAAGCAGGGTTGTAGGAAGATTCGTTGTTGAACGCCTCGTTCTGTAAGGTGGCGTAGTTATAGGAATTTAATTTCTTATACATAAAAGTGGGCGACTGGCTAACCAGCGTACTGCTGAAGCTCATCTCGGGCTTGCCGGACTTCCCCTTCCGTGTGGTCACGAGGATAACGCCATTGGCCGCCCTGGCCCCGTAGACCGCGATCGCCGAGGCATCTTTCAGGACCGAGATGGCCTCGATATCCGTGGGGTTGAGGTCGTCGATGCTCCGGTCGGGGATGCCGTCGATGACGATGAGGGGATTGGAATTATTGAAAGTGCTGAGTCCCCGTATCTTCAGGTCCGAACCAGTGCCGACGGTCCCATCCGCTTTCTGGACGAACAAACCGGGCAGTCTTCCGGCGAGCATGTCCGACACGGCCGTGCTGGAATGGTTTTCGTTCAGCTCTTCCGTCTTGACCGTAGAGATCGCGCCGGTGAGGTCTTCCTTTTTCTCCGTGCCGTATCCGACCACGACGACCTCCTGAAGGCTGACGGAGGATTGGATCATCACTACATTCATCACATTCACATTTTTGACCGGTACTTCCTGTGGTTCATAGCCAATCGACGAAAAAGCGACAAATACGTCTTTCCGGTCGGGAACCCGGAGCTCGAATTGCCCCTCGTCGTTGGCCGATACGCTATTTCCCTGACCCCGGACGGCTACCGTTACGTTGCGGATGGGTCTCCCTGTCCTGTCCGTTACCTGGCCCGCTATCAACCTGGTCCTCGCGCCGGGCGTGGGCTCGGCCATATTGGTCATATTGACCGCCGAATCCTGACCGGCCATGCCCGGATTCCATTGTTCGCGGATCCGTTCCTTGGGGACGATCGTGTAATAGTTACGTTTGACGTAGAGGAAGACCAGCCCGTCGGGATATAGTACGCCCTTCAGCACCTCTTCCAACGTTTTATTGCGGATGGTCTGCATATCATAGGTCGTCGTCTTTCCTTTTAGCAGTTCCTGGTCGTAGACAAAATTGGTTCCGAAAACGCGGTTGATCTGTTTTAAGGCATCCTGAAGAGGAACTTGTTTGCCGGAGTTGTTTCCCTGGGCCATTGAATGGTTGAATACAACAGACAGGATCGCTGCGAAAAATATTGGTCGCAGCATCCTTCGGAGATGCAGGTATCCCATGACGTTAGTTTTGGTTTTGGTTGGGCGGACTGCCGCCTTATCGTTTCTTTAAAATAATTGTGTCCTTCTGTTGGATAATGTTTACGTTGAGCACCGTGGACAAAGCGAAGAGGGCATCATTCAGGTTGTCCAGCAGGATGACACCGCCGATCTTTTTGTCAGCCAGGGTCGGATCCTCCAGGATAAAGGTTTTATGATAGTTATCTTCCAGGTAGTCTAAAATCTCTCCTACCGTTGGCTCCATCAGCTTCTTATCCTTCCACGAGGTATAATTCTCCGCGACGGTGACCGTGTGCGCCAGCTCTGTTTTGTCCGGATCATAGATGATGCGGTCGCCCGGCGCCAATACGAGGTCTCCGTGGATACCTGCCGGGAACTGCACCCTGATCCTGCCCGTCTCCAGCACCACTTCCGTCTTTCCGCGTCGGTTTCGGATATCGAATGTCGTCCCGAGCACTTCTACGGTGAGGTCTTTGGTATGGACCAGGAAGGTGGAAGCCTTGTCCGGCCGCACGTCAAAATATCCCTCCCCGTCTAACCATACCTCCCGGGCTTGTCCGGGCCGCCAGTTGCCGGCATACCGTACAGAAGAATGGGCGTTGAGTACCAGTCTTGAGCTGTCAGGCAGGTATACCGTGCGCAACTCGCCGTATGGGGTGGCATAGGACCGCTCCGCGGGATAATGGCCTTTGGAAAGATAACCGATGACGGTGGCGATGCCGATGCCTGCGATCACCGCGGCCGCCCAGCCGATCCTTCTTATCCTGCCCCTTTGTCGGTCCGACGGAAGCTCCACTATCCTACCCGATCCTGCTGCAATAATCTCCCGGGCCCTTGCCAGCGACTGCTGTACTTCTTCTTCTGTTGGCAGCTGCTCCTCAAAGCCAACTGATTCCAGCAGCATCCTTGCTTCCCGGATCATTTCCGCTTTTTCCGGGTGCCGTGGCACCCAATCATCCCAAAACATAGCCGCCTCCCCTTCCGGGTGAATGACCCAATCCTGAAAAAAAGGATCAGCAATAAAGTCTGATAAGGTAAAGCGGGCATATTGGCCGCTATTTCTTCCTTTTTCCATAGCTGATAGTAATAAGTGCCGGCATGCGGCGGTTTTACCCCATGAAAGACAAAAAAAATTTCAGGCAAGGCCTCTGATAAGGAGAAGGATGGTCAGGATAGGCAGAGATAAGGTCTTTTTAAGCTGTAAAAGGGCTCTCGACATGATCTTATATGTGGCTTTGACCGAGATGCCCATGATCCCGGCCGCTTCCTCGTATGATAGTCCCTCATAAAAACGCAGAAAAATAGCTTCCCGTTGGCGGCTGGTCAGGGTCTGCATAGCCTGCTCGAGTCGTTGCCGTAGGTCAGCCTGTAGATCCCGGCGGATAAGGATCTCTTCGCGCCCGAAATCCGGCTCGCCGGGTTCGGCATTTTCAAGGCTTAGGACCTTGCGGTCCTTGCGGAGCTTTCGGAATAAAATGAACCGGAAGGTTTGCAAAAGATAGCTGTGAGGCTTCTGCACCATGTGCAGACGCTCTCGTCCTGTCCAAACTGAAACCAGGGTCTCCTGCAGCGCATCTTCCAATAAGGCAATATCCGCCGTCATTTTCCTGCCGTAGTTGTAGAGTCGCCGGTAATAGAACACGTAGAGTTGCCCGTAGGCGTCCTGATCACCGCTGCCAACGCGGGTCCAGACCTCTTGTTCCAAGAGATTTTGTGATGAATCTATGAGCCTTAACATTTTCTTAAAGATCGGATAAATCCCGGTCTTTCCAAAGGGGCGTAAAAGAAAACGGCCCATGGAAATGGGCCGACAACTGTCACATGAGAAAATAAAACGTAGATGCGATACCCGTATATAACTACGGTGAATTTTTTGCTTTTTCCAGCACCCTGTTCAGGTGTGCAATGAATTGGGGGATATCCGGATTATAGCCGTATCCTTCGTCGGCCAGCTTTTGCTCATGGCCATCCAAAAAGAAATAATAGGGTTGCGTATTGGCGCCAAAACGCGTCACCTGCAAGTCGGCGTTCTTATCGCCGAGCGTCTCGATCTGGCGGCCGAGGCCCTTCGAATAGTATTGTTCTTCCACCGGCAGATCGATGTTTTGCACGTCCACATACAGTGACACGATCACAAAATCATTCTTCAACATCTTCATCACCTCCGGGTCGCTCCAGACTTCACCTTCCATTTTCCGGCAGTTGACGCAGTTGATGCCGGTGAAATCCAGCATGAGCGGCTTGTGGACTGCCCTGGCGGCAGCCAGCGCTTCGGCATAATCAAAATAGGTGACCAGACCATATTTGGTTACCGCTTCGGGTTCGTAGATCTTCATCTGTGACACATATTTGGCCGGGTGGATCGCAGCAGGCGCAGAAAGTCTGTCGCCCGCCGAGCCCGCCTCTGCCGACGCATTGAAATCCTGCGTGCCCATCGGGGGCAGAAAGGCGCTGACCCCCTTTAATGGAGCACCCCACATTCCGGGCAGGAGGTAGAGGCTAAAGGCAAGCGCCGCAAGGGCGAACAACAGGCGCAGAACGCTGAGATGATGCAGACCAAAATCATTCTTCGGCAGCTCGTCGTCATGACGGAACTTTAGCTTGCCGAGCAGGTATATCCCGAGCAGGAGAAAGATCACGATCCAAAGGCTAAGGAAGACTTCGCGGTCGAGGAGCCGCCAGCCCCGAGAAAGGTCCGCGTTGGAAAGGAATTTCAGCGCAAGGGCCAGTTCCAGGAACCCAAGCGTTACTTTGACCACGTTGAGCCAACCGCCGGCTTTCCCCAACACGTTGAGCTTACTGGGAAAAAAAGCAAACAAGGCAAAGGGCAGCGCAAGGGCCAGCGAGAAGCCCAGCATCCCGATCAGCGGGCCGTAATAACTCCCGTGCGCGGCGAGTACGAGAAGATTGCCGATGATGGGGCCCGTACAGGAAAACGAAACGATGACAAGGGTCAGCGCCATAAAGAAGATGCCGCCGATCGAACCCATACCCGCCTTCGCATCCGAGTGGCTCGACCAGGAGCCGGGAAGGGCGATCTCGAACCCGCCGAGAAAGGAAATCCCGAAGGCCAGGAAGAGTATGAAAAAGATGAGGTTGGCGATCCAGTTGGTAGCAAGATTGTTCAATGCCGCCGGACCAAAAACAAGAGTGACCGCAAAACCGATCACCGTAAAAATAGTGACAATCGACGCGGCATATACAATCGCATTGCGACGGCCTTCCGTCCTGGTCCGGCTGCGTTTGGTGAAATAGCTTACGGTGATCGGGATCATGGAATAGACGCAGGGCGTCAGGAGAGCCAGCAGACCACCGCCAAAAGCAGCGAGAAAGATCCACCATAAGGAACGATCTGCCAGGGCGGACCCCGAACCCCCGCTCGCAGATGCCGGGCCCGAACCGTCGCTCCCGGTTGCCGCGCCTACTCCCCCGCTCGCAGATGCGGCGGGCATGATATGGGCCTTGAAAGGATATTCGCCGGACAGATATCTCCCGTCACGGAAATAGGAATAGCTGATCTTCCCCTTGATCGTCATCCGGCCGGTATCGCGGTCGACAAAAGATTGCCGCCATTCGAGGGTATCGGTGGCATAGCGAACGGGCGATCCCATCGTAGTGTCCGTGGTGGAGACGAGCGCACCCGATTCTTTCGGCTCGCCTTCTTTTCGCACAGTCCCGGAAAGCTCATAGCTGAGAGCGGAAAAAAAGGTCGTATCCCCAGGGGTCTTCAGGCTGTACAGCCGGACGCCGTCCGAGACATGCGCGCCGATCACGAGGTCGATGCTGCTGTCAGTGACCCGTTGCGACCTGACGGTAAAACGGACGGAGGAGTCGTTCTGACCGAGGGTCAGTTGCGCGAACAGCAGAAAGGCGGCGACAAGTCCCGGGGATCGGGTGATAAGTCCCGAAGAACGCAGGGGGTTTTTGTACATGGCGGGGAAAGTTATGAGCCGGGGTTTATGGTAGGCTGACGGAAAAAGGTATGTTAATCGGCGGCAGACATTCGTGATCGTTGCAGACCATGAAGTTGATCGTACCGCTGACATTGGTTTTGACGGGCTTTTTCAGCGTGATTTTCTGAACATAATCGATCTTATTACTGAATTGTTTCACAGTCACACCGAAGAGTTTTTCAAAATGCTGTTCCAGCTTGCCGGCTTCGGCGGGTTGGCCGTTGAGCTCGACGAGGGGGTTGGCGGAAAAGCTGATGACCGTAGGGACTGGGCCACCGTCGGGGGTGGTTTGAGAATAGGTGTGCCATTCCGCGTCGATGGCGCCCGTCAGATGGATCTCGTAGGTCGTGCCGCTGATTTTCTTCGCGGTGAAGGTCCAATGTATTGGGTTCTCGATCTGGGCGTGCAGCGGAACGGCGATCCAAATGCTGATGAGGAAAATCAAGGCTTTCATGCAGTTAATTTTAGGTTGTTGAAAATGGCGATCAGTTTGCAGGGATAACGGGTGCACTTAGCCGCTGGATGGGGCGATAGTGGTGAAAGACGGTATCGGTGGAATAGTACTGCGATTGAACCGGCTCCTCCCCCATCAGATCGGTGCTAAGGTATTTTTTATTGCTGTCGGCCAGCAGGGTGACGACTGTGGCTTCAGGTCCCAGGCGGTCCGCCAGTTGGATCGCACCGATGAGGTTGGCTCCCGAGGAAATGCCGACGGCCAGGCCCAACTGCCGGGAGACCTTTTGCGCCATGAGGATGGCGTCGCCGTCATGCGCCTGAAGGATGCCGTCCAACTGGTCCAGCCGGACGATAGGCGGGATAAATTCATCAGAGATGCCCTGAATGCGGTGTGTGCCCACCTTGCGGCCTGTCGTCAGGGTTGGCGATTCAGCGGGTTCCAGCGGATGGATGCGCACGCGGGAATTCAGGGATTTCAGACAGGCCCCCACGCCCATGACCGTCCCTCCCGTGCCTACGCCGGCGACAAAGGCGTCGGGCACGCGGCCGATGGATTCCAGCTGATCCCAGATCTCGATGCCGGTAGTCAGCCGGTGCGCCTCGACATTGCCTTCGTTGGAGAATTGCCGGGGAAGGAAGACATTCCCTTTTTGCGCGAGCCGTTCGGTCATTTCGATGGCGCCGCGGAAACCGCCTTCTTCCTTGCTGATAGGGATGACATTGGCGCCGAGACTTTTCAGGATGTCCGATCGTTCGCGGGAGAGCCAGTCCGGCATGGCGATGGTGACGGAATGACCAAGGCTTTTGCCGATGGCAGCGAGGGAAATGCCCGTGTTGCCGCTTGTAGCCTCCGCGATAATATCCCCGGGCTCCAGAATGCCTGCGTTCCAGGCTTTGTGCAGTATGAAGAGGGCCATGCGATCCTTTACGCTGCCGGTCAGGTTGTAGTGCTCGCATTTAACGTAGATCTGCCCATCGCGGCCCTGGTAGCTGTAGTGGATCTCCAGCATCGGCGTATTGCCCACGAGGTGCCAGAGGTGATTGAACTGTTCGTCCAGGGAATGCGGAGCGGAGATCGCGTGGGCCTTTGTCATACTGCTACTATTTACGGTTAAAATTCGCCGGAATGCTTTTAGCGAACAACAACTGTCGAAAAAAGCAGAAAATATTCGGAGCGGGAGAGTTTCGTTGCATTTTTTTCCGGCGAATAAAAAACCTATACCTTTATTGTTCGTCTTTTTCCAGACGAATATTTTCAACCAGTGATTATGGAAGAACTCGACCTGACAGATGTAGAGATCCTGCGGCTGCTGCAACGCGATGCCTCCTTGACACATAAAGAGATCGCTTTTAAGCTTCATAAGTCGGTCGCCACCGTCCACGAACGGACGCGGCGGCTGAAGGACAAAGGGTATATTAAAAGGGTTGTCGCAGTGCTGGATGGAAGGAAGGTCGGCTCGGGATTGATCGCTTTCAGTCATGTGCTGCTGAACGACCATACCAAAGAGACCCTGGACAAGTTTGAGCAGGATGTGGCTAAGTTCCCGGAAGTGATGGAATGCTTCCAGATGACGGGGACGGTCGATTTTATCCTGCGGATCGCGACCACCGATATGGAGGCCTATCGGGATTTTTATCGTAACAAACTGGCGACTTTGCCAAATATTTCAACGGTGCAGAGCTATTTTGTTCTGTCTGAGGTAAAGAGTGAGACGGCGTATCCGTTGCAAGCCAGACCCGAAAGGCAGGAAAAGAAATGAAAATTATTTCATGATGACAATTTTTCTTGTTTCCGTACTATTTTCAGTAGCGATATGAATGAAATATACCCCTGCCTTCAAGGCCGAAATATCCAGCTGGAGACGGTCACCGGTCAGCAGAACAGGATTGCTCATCCTTTGGCCGGCGCTGCTGAATAAGGATATTTCATATTTCCCCGCAGTAGAGAAAGTGATCAAAACATTATCAGCTGCCGGGTTGGGAAAGATGAAAATACTGGACGATGCCTGCTGGATACTGACGGAGAGTATAGGCGAATAGCTTTGCTTTCCGTCAAAATCAGTTTGCACAAGCCGGTAATACGATATTCCCGTATAAGGAGTCCGGTCATACGCACTATAAACAGAAGTCCCGCTGCTATTGCCCGAACCGGCCACCCGCTGTAGACTATCCCATGTAGCGCCATCCTTTGATCGTTGAACGGTGAAATAGTCATTATTTATTTCTGCCGCAGTAGACCAGTCCAATTTTACACTTCCACCCACAACAGAGGCAGTGAATGAAATCAGCGTGATGGGCAGAGGACTGGTGACCGAATTGACCGAACCTACATAAAAAGTATTGGAAAGGTTGGCAAGGGTTAACCCGGTTCTGTTTATCTGCGGGTTTGTCGTAGTGCCCGCATTGGTGCCGGCAGTACCCACGACACTGTTGGCTAATGTCAGCCTGAGATCCGAAACATTGCCGATCGTGCCGAATCCTGTTCCTTCGGCCAGCAGGTCATAGGTTCCACCCGCCAGGCCGTTGCCTGTCGACAGGGTCCAATTCAGGTTTGTCCTTACCATTACCGTGGCCGCCCCGTCTGCAAAGGACACGGTAGTAGTGCCACTTGCATCCGTATAGGTCAGCGTGATAGTGCCGCCGGTGGTAGGCGCGGTTACAGGCGCTGACACAAAAAAAGGCCGGTAATTGGTGGCTGTGCCCACCGGGAAAAGACCGGTAACGGCCCCATCCGCTATCGTCGAGGTATTGAACCAGCGGATGAAGGATCCCGTGTTCAGCATGGTTCCTGTTGTCCGGGAAAGTGTTCCCACGTTGGCCGCCGAAGTTCCCAACGTCAGGTTATTGCCATTCAGATCGATATTTCCCTGGGTCATCGTCAATGTATTGGTGGCGACAGCGGCATTTTCAAGTTGAATACCTGCTGCGGAATTATTTACGGTCAGGCCATAAAAAGACTCCCCGCCTGTGGCCGTAATGGTTTGAAGGGAAGAACCGTTGAATGCAATGGTGCTTGTACCGGCCGTGAAGGTGCCGCTTCTGCTCCAATTGCCCGCCACCGGGTGAGTAAACGAAGCCGCATTGAAGGTAGTGCCGGTACCGATGGTCACATTACCCCCGATGGTCAGGCCGGTGACGGCCGTGGCGCTTGCCGTTCCGCTAAGGGTCAGGTTACCGCTGATGGCAGTGGTGCCGGTCTGCAGGGTCTTTGCACTGGTATTGCTGAGCGTCAGGTGATAATAATTCGTGGAAAACACGGTTTGTGTGCCGGCAAAACCGTAATTGACCGTATTGCCGCTGGCAGTCGCTGTTAGCCCTGTAATACCAGGAGCGCCGGTAAAGTTGAGGTTGAGGGTTGCGCCGGCTGCCTGTGCCAGCGTACCCGTCCCCGCCAGCGCCGTAGTGACGGTCAGCGTATTGTTGTTAGTGACGGTGATGCCGGTGGCGGTAACGCTTGGTATGGAGAAAGTCCCGGTAAGGGCCTGGGCAGAGGTGTTGAAGGTTTGTATACCCGTGCCTGCCGTAAAAGTGCCGCTATTGGTAATCCCGCCCTGGAAAATGACAGCGGAGTTGCCCGAATTATTCCAGGTGCCCCCCGCATTGATAGTGACGAGCCCTGTAAAAGTCTTCGCGCCCGTGGAGGAAGTTATCGTCAGCGTTCCGCTCGTTCCTCCGCCGATGGTGGTTGCGCCGGTAACGGTCAGCGTAAAAGCACCAGCCGAAAAGGCGGCGCCGTCCGAAACGTTAAGGGTGCCGTTAATGGCCAGATTGACCGCATTAGTGGTGGTCCCGCCGGTGATGTTTAAATTGTTGAACGAGGTAAAAAAAGTAGTGGGAAGGGTGTTGGTGGCCGTCAACTCCACCGTCCCCGTACCCGGGGTCCAGGTGCCTGCATTTCCAATGGTGAAACCCGCGCAGGTGAGGATACCTCCGCTGGTCATAGTGATGTTCAGCGGATGGGCAAAATCCCCGCCTACAGTAACCGTTCCGGAGACGGTAAGATGGGAACCCGCGTTGAAGAGTAAGGTCGCCGCTGAGTTCGGGCTGGTATTAGTGCCCTGGAAACTGGCACAGACGGCGGTGGACACATCCACCGTGATGGTAGTTCCACCGGATATCTCGGCGATATCGCCGGCTCCTATTCCCTGCACATTATAAGAGATGCCCGCGTTGGTGGAGGCGGCATTGGCAGCCAGGGTCAACGATGTATTGCTGGTGATTGACAAAACGGTGCCGATCACGACATTGCCTGTCGTTTTAATAATATTCCCTACGCTTATTTCCGTGAGAAAGGCAGTGCCCGTACCGGTAATGGTGGCTGAGGCGGTAGAGGTGGTGATCGTCCCGGTGCGGGTAGTATTAGGCCAGGCAGTCGCACTCCAGTTGCCCGAGGCAGTGGAGATAACCGTGGCGGCCATTACACCGGTCACGGTAACAAAGGATAAGGACATGACTACGATAAAACACTTGCAGGATTGTAAAAAATCATTCATAGGAACTTCTTTAGGATCATTTATAATCCAATGTAAACCACTTAATAACGAAACTAAAATCGGCAATATTCAATCTTGTTTTTTTAAGTAGGTCTATGTACGTTTTCCTAAAAAAAGGAGTTTCCCGACTGAATCCGGAAAATTTTTTTATTAATTGTATTATCGGACGTATCTTATGGTCCAAATAACCATAACAATTGAAAAATCTTGCCATCATTTTAATCCTCACCTCAGCTACGGCAGTCGTAGCATGCAAAAAGCAGAAAGCGTCCGTCACAACCCCGGTTCAGCCCGGTGATACCGCAACATTAAGATCCGCCGCGTATTTTCCGGTTGGAGCAGCCATGAATCCTGACCTGATAAAGAGCAATAGTTATTATAATGCAATAGCCGGGACACAATATTCAAGCCTGACCCCGGAAAATGTGATGAAGTTTTACTGGACCGAGCCATCCCAAAATCAGTTCTCGTTTACAGACGGAGATTATTTAGTGGCGTTTGCCGGACAGCATCAGATGCGCGTACATGCACATAATCTGATATGGTACTCGGACCTGCCGGACTGGGTGGTCAATTTCCAGGGCGATTCACTGGCCTGGGAAAGTATTTTTAAGACGCATATAGATAGTGTCGCGGGTCATTTCAAAGGCAAAGTTGCCTCCTGGGACGTAGTGAATGAGGCGATCCGGGATGACGATGGAACATTGCGCAACCAGGACGTCAATCCCGGCGATGGCAGTATATGGCGGCAGCATTTAGGGCCTGATTATATTGCGCGCGCCTTTCAGTATGCGCACGCAGCCGATCCAAATGCGCTCTTGTTCTACAACGATTACGGGCAGGAATATGACAACATAAAGCTCGATTCCATTATCGCGCTGGTGACCGGTTTAAAGGCAAGAGGGATACCAATCGACGGAATAGGTATGCAAATGCACATCGACATCAATACGGACAGCACCGGCATCACAGCTGCCCTGCAGAAACTAGCCGCTACCGGTTTAAAGATTCACGTATCCGAGCTGGACATTTCAATCAATCCTGGTAACGATCAGCATCTCGTTTTTACCGATGCGCTTAAGCAGGCCCAGGGTGCCAAATACCAGTTTGTTGCGGAGACATACCGTACCTCGGTTCCTCAATCACAGCAATATGGCATTACCACCTGGGAATTCAGCGATGCCGTAAGTTGGATACCTATCTATTATAACCGCCCCGACTGGCCGCTGCCTTTTGATTCAGGATATAATAAAAAACCGGCTTTCTATGGTTTGTTGATGGGACTGAAGGAATAGAGGCTGTTCTACATTATAGCTCAAAAGAAAACCCTTTTTCAGTCAATTTATCATAGACTTTTTTATCGAACCTGAAGAGCTTGGCGGCACGATGAGCCACATTTTGCTGAATCTCATTGCAGGGGACCAGCAAGTTCATTTTCGCTAATTTTCTTCGAAAATTGGATTTATCCAATTGCTTTCCCAAAATCGCTTCGTAAAGTTCCTGTAGGTCCAATAAAGTGAACTTCTCCGGTAAAAGATTAAACCCTATGGGTTCATGCTGTATTTTGTGTTTTAAAAAGGTAAAACATTTGTCCAGTATTTTGCGGTGGTCAAAGGCCATCTTGGGTAATTTACGTACATCAAACCATTGGGCGTCGGATACTGTAACACCAGCATGAAGTTCAATATCTTCCGTGTTGACCAGCGCATAGTAAGAAATGGTGATGACCCGCTTGCTGGGATAGCGGTTTACTTCGCCAAACGTCTGGAACTGTTCCAGGTATATTTTTGTCACAGAAGTTTGTGCCTTGAGTATCCGGTACGCCGACGCCTCAATATCTTCATTATACTTAACCCAGCTTCCGGGCAAGGCCCATTCACCTTTCGTGACCCCTTGCCCGTGCTTGACCAACAAGGCATATAAAATGCCATGCTTGAACCCAAATACAACACAGTCAACAGAGATCGCATCAATTATTTCATCAGAAAAGTTCATCTTTTTTTGCAATGGCACAAGTTACAAATTTGTAAGGCTCTAACATTTTAAAAAAAACTAAGCAAAAATTTGCTTTTTACATTACTAACGCACTATCTTGTGGTCATATTAACCATAAGTCAATTGCTGCTATATGAAAAAGCTCATCATCGGATTGGGTTCCCCCCTGATTGCAATACTCATTTCTGCCTCCGCACTTCTGGCACAAACCCGAACGATTACTATATCTGGAAAAATAACAGATAGCACCGGTACCGTGCTCCCGGGCGTAAGCGTTTCACTTAAGGGCTCAACAACCGGGACCACCACAGATTCAAACGGTTCCTACAAGATAGCCATTCCTGCTGCCGCTATCCATCCCGTTCTTTCTTTTTCCTTTATCGGCTATAAAACTGAGGAAGCCCCGGCCCGGAACAGGATCAACGTGGATATCATTTTAAGCAAAATTCAATCTTCTTTGTCAGAGATCATTTTTATTGGCTATGGAAATCAAGCCAAACGGGACTTGACGACCGCCGTAGGATTGATCACCGCCAAAACGGTTGAATCACTGCCCGTATATACCGCCGAACAGGTCCTGCAAGGTACGGTAGCAGGTATAAACGTCATCCAAAACTCAGGGTCCCCCGGTTCACCATTAACGATAAGGATAAGAGGGACAGGTACCGCCGGTGATGCCAACCCCTTATTTATTGTAGACGGTTTACAGGTACCGGATATTAACTATTTAAACCCTTCCGACATCGATAACATCTCTGTCCTGAAAGATGCTGCAGCATCGGCCATCTATGGTGCACGGGGTGGAAATGGCGTGGTGCTGGTCCAAACCAGGACAGGCAAAAAGAATACGGATAAACCAACCATAGCTTTTAATGGGTACCATGGCGTACAAAACCTTGGGCACGTTCCGGATCTGATGAACCGCGATCAGTGGATATCATATTATAACGCCTATCAAACCGCAAACGGAGGAACTACGATTACCGATGCCCAAAAGCAAGAGTTACCTAATACCAACTGGTATCATGAAGTTTTCGAAAAGAATGTTCCTATGTCAAACGGGACCCTTTCCATTGCAAACGGAGGCAAAAATTATTCTTATTATCTGTCGGGGAGTGATTTTGACCAGGAGGGCCTGGTAGGAGGAAGAGAAGGAAAATCCAGCTACAACCGTAAAAATCTAAAATTCAATTTTGAAACGGATATATTTAAAAACCTAACCCTTAACATTGGGGCCGATGTAGTCGGGTCAATAGACAATTATCTGGATGAAAACCAGGCCGGAACCGGTGTGGCCCTAATGAATTATATCCCTGCATTACCCCCTGTCTACCCGGCATATGATCCCAATAACCCGGGTGTTCCCTTTAACATGGGCGATATTTCCAAACCTATTATGGTTAACGGGGTTACCCTACCTGCAGTGGGAGCAGTAACCAATCCTTTTTTTGCCCTGTTGTTGAATAATAACAGGTCAGTAACAAAGATCCATGTCTATAACATTGCAGGGACCTGGAAACCAGTCAGTAACCTGGCCATCACAACATCTTATGCATATTATGACTACTCTTCAACAGCGGGCAGTTTTGTCCCTGCATTGGATTTCAGGCCTGCCCAGAACTTTTACAATACCTATGCCGACTTTACCCAAACGATCAATCAAAGCGCCTACTCGCAATGGGAAGGAAATGCAAAATATACATTCCGTAAATTGAAAAATCAGCACCTGGATGTACTGGCCGGCTTTTCAGTGCTGAACTCCAACGGCAACGAGACCTCACAGTCTGGCTCCGACTTTTACGTCAACACGCTCAGCCAGGCAAACTTTGCACTCATCGTAGACCCCTCTTCAATAGTTAACGGCACCCCAACTGCCTTTGCCACCGGTTTATTGTCCTATTACGGCAGGTTGAATTATAACTACAAAGAAAAATATCTATTGTCCAGTACTATAAGGAGCGATGCTTCTTCACTATTCGGCCCCAGTAACAGGACAGGGACCTTCCCCTCCGTTTCCGCCGGATGGATCGTTTCCGAAGAACCGTTCCTGAAAGATGCAAGAATAGTCGACCTTTTAAAAATCAGGGCCAGTTGGGGAATAAACGGAAATAATTTTATTAACCCCTATCAATACAGTACAATTGTTAACCCGCAGTCTGGACCCACTTTTGGCGGTCAAAACACCCCAGGCATCAGTATTCCTTATTTAGCCAACGCTGATGTAAAATGGGAAAAGGTCACGCAAACCGATATTGGGGTAGATATAAACCTCTTGAATAATACGTTAGGCATTACACTGGATTATTTTGATAAGTTGAATTCAGGTGTATTGATACCTGTCGGAACACCTGCCTATACGGGTTATGCTTCGGCAGCCGCCAACATCGGCAGCGTAAAGAACACCGGGGTTGAATTATTATTGAGCTATCGAAAAAAATATTCGGACGGTTTTTCATGGAATACATCCTTTAATATAGGCACTGACAAAAACGAGGTAACCAGCTTAGGCCTTAACGGTCAGCCGATAGAAGGCGGGAACATCGGTTATATTTTTAATGATCCCATTACAAGGACAGCCGTTGGCCATCCCATAGGTAGTTTTTATGGCTATGAACTCGATCATCTTGATGCCGCCGGAAATTTTGTTTTTAAAGACCTCAATCATGATGGCACAATCGACGCCAAAGACGAGACATATATTGGAAACCCCTTCCCCAATTTTACTTATGGCGCTACGGTAGGCGCATCCTACAAAGGGTTCGATGTGAGTACATTCTTGTATGGTTCCCAGGGAAATAAAATATATAATGCCACCGTCCGGCTGGATGCCAGTTATACCAACAGGCCGGTATCATACGGTGAACCGGGGGCGCCCGCGAATTTGTTAGGTTCCGGCGCTACAGGAACGAACCAGACGGAAGTATCGAACTATTATGTCCGCAACGGATCGTTTGCCAAGTTAAAAACAATCACTATAGGCTACAGTCTTCCAAAGCCGCTTCTTCATAGCATGAAACTTTCTGACATCAGGTTGTATGTCACCGGGCAAAACCTTTTTGTATTTACCAAATATCCCGGCGTGGATCCGGAAATCGGGCAGAGTTCTGCGGATAACACGTTGGATGTGGGGATAGACAGGGGTTTTAATCCACAACCAAAGATTGTTTTAGTAGGTCTTCAAGTTAAATTTTAATTATTATGAAAAATCATTTGAAAAATATAGCTCTTATAGCAATCGGAAGTTTACTGATATTATCAAATTCCTCCTGTAACAAGACAGCACTTTTGGATAAAACGCCCATCACTTCCTTGGATAATACCAAAGCCCTCGTTACAGAGGCAGATTATACTGCGCTTACAAGTTCTGCCTATCAACCTTTTCAATGGCAGGTCGGCCCTTACACTGTTTTTCCGGTTATGTTCCAGGATATCAGGGCGGATAACTGTGTATCACAATGGGCCTCTTATTGGGTGCCCGGAGCAGTTTTTGATGACTTTACCCAAATAAAGCCTAATGACCCAAGCGTTTTCGGCTATTGGCAAAAATGGTATACCGTTATTTCACGTGCCAATACCGCACTAAATTTTGTCAAAAGTTTTAATGGATTTACCACGGCAGGGCTGCAGCAAAGATTGATCGGCGAAGCTGAATTTTTAAGAGCCTTTGCCTATTTTGAATTGGTTAGGAACTGGGGTGGCGTACCATTAATTACCCAATATATTGGCAGCACAACCGACCAGATCGTCTATCCAAGATCATCAGTGGCGGCCATTTATGCTCAAATACAAAGCGATGCCGCGGCCGCTGCTGCCGTCTTGCCTGTCAGTTATACCGGCGCCGATTTGGGGCGCGCCACCCAGGGCGCAGCACTTACCTTATTGGCCAAAGTAAATCTATACCTGCAAAATTATTCCGCGACAGTCAATTATTGCCAGCAAGTAATAGCTTTGAATACCTATTCCCTGGAAACAAATTTTGCCAATAACTGGAGTTTAAGCAATGAATATGGTAAAGAATCTATCTTTGAAATAGGGTATCAATCAGGTCTGGCTACAAGCGGGTATAGTAATGAAGGTTCCGTATCTTATGAGTTTTTTGGATTTTTAGGAGCAGGTACGGGCGCTTATGGTAATCTTGTTCCGCGAGAAGGACTAATAGAAATGTATGATAGTACCGATACAAGAAAAGATGCGACCTTTATACTTCCCACAACTATTTTACCTGATCTGGCCCCCGGTGCGGTTTTGGCCGAGACAAACTTATACCAATATTTTTGGACTGTTCCGGCTGCCCTTCAATCGGAGGCATGTACCCGTAAATTTTATATCCCGCAATCCGTAGCTTTGGCCTTGCCTAATCTTGGCAGCAGCCCATTAAATGAAAAAGTATATCGCTATGCGGATGTCCTTTTAATGCTTGCAGAAGCATCTGTGATGGGTGGCGGCGGGAATGGGCAGTCTGCACTGGATCAAATCCGTGCCAGGGCGGGTCTTACCTCCATACCCCTTACGTTGCAAAATGTGAAAGATGAACGCAGAAAGGAACTGGCAACAGAGGGCTGGGATAGATTTAGTGATCTGGTCCGTTGGGGAGACGCCGCGGCCACCCTTGCCTTTAAGAATTTCACGACCGGCAGGGACGAGCTGCTGCCTATTCCACAATCGGAAATTGATTTGGTAGGCTCAGCAGACCTGCCGCAAAACCCCGGGTACTGATAAATGAACAGCAAAAGCATTTACACCATAACCATTGCATTTACGGCAGCAATAGGTGGTTTTTTACTAGGATTTGACGGATCTGTCATTTCAGGAGCAGCGCCGTTTTATAAAACATTCTTTCATTTGAATGACAGCTCTTTTCTTTTCGGGTTTTCTGTCTCCTGTATCATTTGGGGATCGGTCTTCGGAAATTTATTTGCAGGGAAATTGAGCGACAGGTTTGGCAGAAAACCAGTCCTGATCTTATCTGCTTTACTGTTCCTCATCAGCTCGTTGATCACTGCTTTAGCAGGAGATATTACCGTTTTCATTATCGGAAGGATAATGGCCGGTTTTGCAGTAGGTATTGCCATTTTACTGGCCCCTGTTTACATCGCCGAAATATCTCCTCCCGGGCAACGGGGATGGCTTGTTTCGTTCAACCAATTGCTCATAGTTATCGGATTATCGGCGGCCTATTTTTCCAATTATGTCATTTTGAATGTCGTTCACGATCCGCTGCTTAATTGGAGGTGGATGCTCGGTATAGAAGCCTTTCCTTCCATAGTATATTTCCTTCTCCTCTTTTTCATTCCCGAAAGCCCCAGGTGGCTAATGATGAAGAATAAGGATAAAAAGGCAATACATATATTGAGCCTTATTGGCGGGCCGGCTCATTCGGTAAAGGAATATGAGGAAATAAAAGGATCACTTGCTCATCATAAAAGTACAACTATCGTTGTCCAGGCAAGAGAATTCTTCTCTTCAAAAATGCGGCTTATACTTATCATAGGATTTGGACTTGCCATTTTTCAACAATTGTCAGGCATAAATGCCGTACTATACTACGCCCCGATGATTTTTGAATCGGCAGGCGGAGGGAGAGGCTCAGCATTTATACAGGCTGTAGTTTTAGGAATCGTTTTTATGGTGATGACTATAGGATCTATGTTTTTCATTGACAGATTGGGCAGAAGGCCATTACTTTTCACCGGGGTTGGCATAATGGCTGTTTCATTATTGCTAACCGGACTTGCATTTAGAGCGGATGTCCATACAAACTCGAGGCTTATTTTAATATGCATTTTGGGCTTTATTGCAGGCTTCTCTATTTCTTTGGGGCCTGTGATGTGGGCAATCTTCTCCGAAATTTTCCCGAATCATCTGCGGGGGTTCGCTATTTCGGCGGTTGGAGTGGCCAATTCAATGTCCAGCTTCATTGTAGCCACTTTTTTCCCGCTGCAGCTGGCCAGGTTCGGGAGCAGCAATACTTATTTTATTTATGCCGGCTTCATGTTTTTCTGTCTATGGTTCATTTGGAAATATGTAATGGAGACCAAAGGAAAATCGCTGGAAGAAATAGAAAATCAACTAATTCGGGCAAAATGAACTTTATCGAAAACCCAATATTAAGAGGGTTTAATCCGGACCCGTCCATCATCCGTGTAAATGACGACTATTACATCGCAACTTCCACTTTCGAATGGTTTCCTGGTGTCCAGATTCATCATTCAAAAGATTTAATCAACTGGCGTTTGATCAAAAGGCCCCTGAACCGTGTCTCACAGCTGAACCTGAGTGGAGTTCCCGATTCCTGTGGTGTCTGGGCGCCTTGCCTTTCATACGACAATGGCACATTTTACCTTATTTATTCCAATGTCAAATCATTTTCAGGGGCCTGGAAGGATACCCATAACTATCTGGTTACTGCCACTGCCATCAACGAAGAATGGTCTGATCCGGTGTATTTGAACTCACGCGGCTTCGATGGAAGTTTGTTTCACGACGATGATGGGAAGAAATGGTATGTGAGCATGCTGCTCGATCATCGGCAAGGGAAAACTTTTGGCGGAATAATATTGCAGGAGTTTGACATGAAAAGGGAGAAGCTTATCGGGCCGATGCATCATATATTTGACGGGTCGCCCTTAGGACTTACTGAAGGGCCCCATTTATATAAAAAAGACGGATACTATTATTTGTTGACCGCGGAAGGCGGGACTGAATATGGACATGCGGCAACCATGGCACGTTCCCGGAATCTATTAGGTCCTTATGAAATTAGCCCAAATCATCCCTTTATCAGTTCCCGGGATCATCAATATTATTATTTACAAAAAAGCGGGCATGCCGATCTGGTGCAAACTAAGGCTGGCGAATGGCTTACCGTATTTTTATGCGCAAGACCGCTTACCCCCCACGGGTTGTGTATTTTAGGCCGTGAAACCTCTATCGAGACGGTCAATTGGCCAGAAAATGAGTGGCCCGAATTAGGGAGCGGCGCCAGTCTCCCACGCGTTCACATTCCGCTTAATGAAAGTTCACAAAATGGTGTTGGCAGCGTCGATACAAAAGATAATTTTGATACGCAGGAATTGGATATCCACTTCCAGGCTTTACGAATTCCAATAACGGAAGACTGGGCCTCATTAAAGGTCCGGCCTGGATCGCTTTGTTTATATGGGAGAGAATCACTCAGTTCAATTCACGACCAGAGCCTTCTTGCCCGGCGAATTCAAAGCTTAAAAATGGAGGCGGCTACGTCCCTTTATTTTTCACCCAAAACCTTTCAGCAGATGGCTGGATTGGTGTGTTATTATAATACCTCCCATTTCCACTATTTACACCTGACGATAGGCGAAAATGGGCAAACCTGTCTGCAAATTATTTCTTACGATCACCTTGACCAAATCGAGGTTCTGAATGAACCGCTCCTGGTGGGTAAAATGGAGCCTGTATTTTTAAAAGCCTCACTAAACGGAGCCGATTTGCAATTTTATTTTGGAGTAAAAGAAAATGAATGGCACAAAATTGGCCCGGTATTGAATGCCGGGATATTGTCCGATGATTATATAAGAGATGGCGGGCCCCGCTATCGTCCTGCATTTACAGGGGCATTCGTTGGTCTTTGCTGCCAGGATTTGTCCGGTAACAAAATACCGGCGTACTTTGACTGGTTTAGCTACCAGGAATATAGCTATGATTTCTCCGGGTTAACAAAAAAAGAGCTGATATGACGAAGGCGATATATCTTACAAACATACTTTTACTCAGTTCACTCCATCCTTTTCCAGAGCGCAGCCCTGGAAAATTTGAACCTCCCAATGGAAAGGTAATACTTTTTGTCGGGCAGGAATTAGAGGCTATCGGCGGCACAGCGAAATACAACGATGGTTATTTTGACCATTTCCCTGCCGCGGGAGGCGTAACTGAATATACTAATTTTTTACCCGGGTTGATGTCATGCGGAGCTAAAATCAAAGGATTGGACGGGCTGACCAGCCTGGATAATTGGGGCGACGGTCCCGAAAATATGTCCGTTACTATCAATAACCCGCATTTTAAGAATTCCTGCCTGGCAATTGGTTTGGATATTAGCCAGGGAAATGACAGTATAACAGCTATGGGGGGACATGACCTCTTGATTTATAAACTTGGCCATTGGATAAAAGATCTGGGCAGGCGACCGGTATTTCTTCGGATCGGCTATGAATTCAATGGCTTCGAATGGAATCATTATCAAAAACAATTTTATATACCCGCATGGAAAAGAATAAAAAATAAGTTGGATTCAATGGGAGTAAATAATGTGGCCTATGTATGGCAGTCTAAAGGTGCAGGTGCAACCCGTAAAGAGCTGGATGATTTTTATCCGGGAGATGATTGCGTGGATTGGGTCGCCTTTTCATTTTTTACGCCTGAACAGGAGCACCACCCCATGATACAATTCGCAAGAGACCATAAAAAGCCATTATTTATATCGGAATCCAGTCCCGTTTTTACTGACGGGAACGGCGTATCCATCCCGCTTGATCTGAGTAAACAGGCAGATGCTGAAAAGGCCTGGAAAGAATGGTTCATTCCATATTTTCGTACGGTTCATAATAACCCGGATGTAGTAAAGGCAATAAGTTATATTAATAGCCCCTGGAAAACAAGGCCCCTTTGGGTAAATAATGCTTATTTCAAAAATATCGATGACAGGATAACAAGGAATGACTCTTTAGGCGTTTGGTGGCTTGGAGAAACGTCTAAGAGTGAATATCTAAAGGCTTCTGATACATTATTTAATTATCTCTGGCACGTAAGCGCCCCCTCTCCCGTTCGCGACTAAATACTTTTGCAAGCTCATCTGAAGTCAAACCACAACGTTCCTTTAACGATCCCGTAGTTCAGTTGGATGCTTTTTTGACTTTCCGGACCAAGCAGCGACGGATTTTGAAAACGTGTTCCTATCGGGGCAATGCTATTTAAAAATCCTATATCCCCTTCAGGAAAAGCAGCTTTAAGGCTTTCATGTTCATACCTGGAATGATCCGGCTTCAACATCTGGAGAAATATAGACTGGTCGTCGGTATACACCGTAAATGGCGATTCTTTATTCTCAATGACGACCCAATACAAATCAGCATGGTAGCCTTTAAATTCGGGATAGTTCCAGCTTGCTCCCGTAATAGTATTATTATAGTCCTTGTGCCATACACCAAACTGCTGGCCCTTTTGCCTGTTTTTCCATACCCGGTAAGGGCCCCGGCCAAGCCATTTCATGCCGGTTATTTTATCTTCCGGATAACGGAAGGTTATCCCTGCAAAGTCAACGCCTGTTTGCTGCGACCAGTGCTTTTCCAACGTATACTGATACTGTAGCTCTACCGGCTTACCAGGGGTGAAAGTCCATTTGATATTAAAATAAGTATCCCCCTCATAAATTGGCTCTACTATATAGCTTGAACCGTCGACATAGCTTTTTAGCGTTACCAGTTGGTGATTAAACCCTGCCTCGACAGGCCCCGTTAATGAAATCTCCTTTTTGCTGGTCACCACCTTTTGAAGCTGTCCATCCGCTTTATTAAAAAAATAGTTAATCCCTGATGAATGAACAACCAGGCTGGTTGCTGAATCATCAGTAGTAATGTTAGGGATGGAGGGACTAATAAACGGCCTTTTTATCTGATCCGGCAATGTAATGGGCCAGGTCCAGGTAAATAATTCCCTGCCGTGCGGGTCGATAGCCGTTAAGTACAATGCATCATAACTTGTCCAATTTCGAGGAAGATCTAATGGCAGAAAGCCTTTTTCGCCCGGAGCCAGATTAAATTTTGGCATATCCTGTTCCACTTTTGTAATAGCTTTTGTCCCGGTATCACTGGCTGCCGGAAAACTAACCAGTCTCCATTTGAATTGGCATTGGTTTAAATTCGTATAGCTATAACGGTTTTCAACGGCGATTCTGCTGTCAAATGCAGGCGTTATCAATTTCTTATTGATCACCACCGGCGACCATAATTCCTTAATGGTATAAAAACTGCCTTCTTTTTCCCGGTGCGGCCCAAGAATACCATCAGGGGCGCTGTCATTTGCCGTATCCATCGTACTGTCCTGGTCTACACGCCTTATACCGCCATCGGCAAATACCCAAATAAATCCTCCTGCCCCGTATGGGTGTTTTACTATAGCGTTCCAAAAATCCTCTAAGCCGGCCCCGGCGCCGCCATCATAGTTGCCATGCATAAATTCTGTAGGGAAAAAAACGTCATTGCCATATAATGCTGAATTAACCACATAATTATAATCAGGATAATGTCGGGTATCTGTTCCGTTGAATCTCTCCCAGGGATGCAGGACTACGCGGTTTTGAGGGTCATATAATTTAAACTGATCGTCCAGTGCTGTGTTCCACCCACCTTCGTTCCCGTTGTCCCAAAAAATAATAGCGGGGTGATTGACATCGCGTACCACCATTTCTTTAACCAGCTTTTTACCAACTACCGTATCATATTTATTTTGCCAGCCGGTCAATTCATCCAGCACAAACAAGCCTAGTGAATCGCAAACATCCAAAAAGTGCTGGTCTGGCGGATAATGGGACATTCTCACCGCATTCATATTCATATCCTTCATTAAGTTAACATCCATTATGCTGATCGCTTTACTCAAGGCACGCCCGGATTCGGGCCATTCACTATGGCGGCAAACGCCTTTCAGCATAACCTTTTTCCCATTCACGTATATACCGTCATGCAGCCTTAATTCCATGGTACGAAACCCAAAACGCTGTGTTACAGTATGAATAACACGTCCATTTTTATCTTTTATGGACACCACCAGGTTGTACAACTTTGGAAATTCCGGGTTCCACGGGACAATAGCTTTATAACTGCCCTTCAAAGAAATCGTAAATTCTCCGTTTATCGCCTCTTGAATGAGTTCCTCACCTATTTTCTGTCCTTCCAATGTCTGCAATTGAGCTGTTATCAAATTATCGCTCTTAATTTCAGGCGCATATACATCTACCTTAATACTTCCATCAGCCTTAGCATCGATTGCCATGTGATCGATGTAATTGGTTGGCACTACCTCAAGGTAAACTGGCCGATAAATACCGCCGAACTGCCAGAAATCGGCCCTTCGCTCTGCAAGGTTGATAGACGCATTCGCCGACTTTTTGCTTACGGTAACTTCAAGGAGATTATCGCCTGTCTTTAGCAGGTTCGTAATGTCATATTTAAACCGGTAATAGCCGCCCTGGTGTATGGGTCCGGCTAACAGACCGTTGATCATCACTTTGGTATCAGTCATTGCTCCTTCAAAAACGATAAATACCTTTTTCTTACTCCATGCTGCGTCAGTACTAAAATGATACTTGTACAAGCCCTGCTCGTCGGGATTTTTTGTATCCTGGAAGTAATTATAAGTGCCAAAGCCTTGCAGTTCCCAGTTGGAAGGGACAGCTATCTTATTCCATGAACCGTTTTTTTGTCCTGTATTGATAAGAAAATCCCAGTTTACCGTATGATCCTTATCAGTTCCTGAGAGATATACAATTTGAGTAGCCTGGGCATGCAAATCAGCGTCCACACATGATATTAACAATGAAACGGTCAAAAAAAAGGCAGATTGCCATTTGTGTAATTTCATGTTGAACGCCATTGTACTAGGTTTTTTCAAGACTTACGTCGTCTTTTGTCTTTTAATGATCATCTGTCGGTGCTCAGTACCCCAACGTACCATTTCATTGATCATCGGAATCAGTGTTTTGGCATAACTGGTAAGCTTATATTCTGCCTTAGAAGGTTGATCGGGGTATGCTTTTCTGGTTATAAGTTGGTTGACCTCCAATTCTTTTAATTCTTTGGAAAGCGTTCTTTTGGTTATGCCGGTTAAACTTTTCTCAATTTCAGCAAACCGGATATTGCCCAAACATATAGATCTAAAAATACGCATCTTCCATTTACCGCCAACGGCATAAATGGTATCCTGCAGGGCAAGATCGTTCTGTTTACAGAGAGCTGTTCTATTTTCTATCGTTTTCATATAATTGTGTCATAAGGTATACTCCGGTATACTGAACTGCAAAGTTATGGCATTTACAAAATAGCTTTGTATTCAATTAAAATTACTTAGTCATGTCAAACAGTTTTGAGAATAAAACAGCCGTAATAACCGGCGGAAACAGTGGTATAGGTTATGCTGCTGCTAAAGAGTTTAAAGACCGTGGAGCCACCGTTATTATAACCGGCCGCCGTAAAGATGCGCTGGATAAGGCAGCAGAAGAATTAGGGGTACACAGTGTTTTGGCCGATCAGGGTATCCTTGCCGATATTGATAAGTTGACGGCAACAGTTAAATCAAAATATAAAAAGGTTGATTTCCTGTTTATCAACGCCGGGATGAGCGGCGGAGTATTTCCGATAGAACATGGTCCGGTCGCTAATTTTGAGGAGGTAATGAACGTTAATGTCAGGGGCTCTTATTTTACGCTCAGCAAATTTATACCCCTATTAGATGATGGCGCCTCGGTGGTTTTTTTATCGTCACTAGCGGCGCATGTAAGTTCGCCTCTGTTTTCGGTGTATTCTGCAAGTAAGGCGGCATTGAATGCGATCGCTAAAACTGCGGCATTAGAACTGGCTCCCAGGAAAATAAGGGTAAATATTGTAAGCCCGGGCCCAACCAATACCAACTTGTTGAGCCGGGTTGACATTGATCCTGAACTGCAGCGCAAAATTTACGAAGGCATTATGGCTAAAAGCCCTTTGGGAAGAAAAGGTGAACCCGAAGAGATAGCAAAAACGGTGGTTCATTTATGCGAAGATAGTTCCGCTTATATTACTGGTGCCGATATTTTGATTGATGGCGGGATGGCGCTTAGTTGATGATAACAAAATGGGGGCGCTTTTCCCTATAATCAGGCGGAGTGCCCCTTTATTCAATCGTCTTCACCGGATTCCCCGAAAACCCGGGCGTGATCACCTTTTGAATACCTGACCGGGTCACATGACTCAGGATCACCGGCGCATTATTGTTCGCCTTCCCTATGGTAATAGTATTCAGATCCAACTTATTCACGTCATCGAAGACAAAGGCCGGGCGGAAATCCCTTTCCGCTGCTTTCACCGTAATATTCTTCATTGTCAATCCATCCACATGCCGGACATAAAACCCCCAGGACGGCAATTCCCCGAACATGGAAAACTCAGGATAACCGGCCTCATTTTCCCCGATATCTTTCAACCGGTTCAGTGGAATGATGGCAAGCCCGTCATTCCCGCGACCGGGGAAAATGATCTCTATATTTTCCAGGGTCACATTTTCCACAGGATGCCCGGGAATTCCCGTTATAGAACAGGGAAAGGGATTATGGAAAAAGGGAAGGTCGGGGCCGCGCAGATCATAGTTTTTATCCGGGCGGTCAAACGGTATCTGCACTTTCACATTCCTGATGGCCACATTGCGTAGTGTGCCTGTTTTTCCATTTTTGTTCCGGCAGCCCAGCCTGATAAAAATACCATCCCCCGTGTTGGTGGCGTCGATATGATCGATGTCAACGTCTTCCAGGTCTCCCCCGTCTACCGACTCCAGGGCAATAGCCGAACGAAACGTATCGAATACATGAATATTTTTGATCCGTACTTTTTTAAACCCTCCGACAGACGACGTGCCTAACTTAATGGCACTGCCACTTGACCGGACAGTACAATCGGCGATATAGACATCTTCGTTCCAACGGTCCGCCCCATCTTCCGACTTCAGGCAAATGCCGTCATCGGCCGAGTTGACAAAACAATGGGTGATCCGGACCTTCTTACAATCGGCGATATCGATGCCGTCGTTATTCCAATAGGCGTCGCTCTCCACGCGGATACTATCGATGACCAAGTCTTCACAGAGCCGGTAAGTCTGTACCCAGCCACAGGCATTCTTCACCGTAATTCCGGAAACAAGAACATTTTTGCAATCCGATATCTTAAGATCACCGGGCCTGTTCTCCGGGCGCTTTCTTCGAAAATTATATTGGAAACTGTCTAGTTTACCAGCATAAAACAGGCTATCCAGGTACAAGGCCAACTTACGCCCCTGCCCGTCGATCGTTCCCTTTCCGGTAATGGAAATATTCTCTTGCCCCTCGGCAAGAATGAACGCCAGGTGCTGATAATCGGCCGGATTGATGCTTCCCAATATAGTAGCCCCCTCCCGGAGTTGTAAGGTCACATTCGACTTTAAGACCAGCGTACCCGAAAGGAACTTTCCCCGTGGGATTACCACCACCCCACCCCCCATGGCTGTAGCCGAGTCGATGGCCGCCTGGATAAAATTTGTATTCAACGTCACCCCATCTCCCCTGGCGCCAAAAGACAGCACATTGAGCATTTTCTCGCCCGACCTTCCCGTGGGGACAAAGCCAGATAGTCCAAGCAGGACAAACATCGAAAATTTCAGGTATCCCATTCTGATAAAAATAATCTTAAAATATTTCGCGAACCTTTCAACAAAGCGCCTCAAACAAAATTTCCGCCGGATGCAGCGCCTTTCTCCC